>Ga0065704_10000698_pt1 | contig 27631 bp, 30 predicted proteins | sample SwiRhicommuniRL2_FD_59091 | JGI IMG/M metagenome (GOLD analysis project Ga0065704, IMG submission 59091) | Switchgrass rhizosphere bacterial communities from Rose Lake, Michigan, USA - RL2 v2 (version 2) | ecosystem: Host-associated > Plants > Roots > Rhizosphere > Soil | place: East Lansing, MI | reverse complement strand
GGTGGTCGCGCCCAGCAGCCACATCAGCAGGAAGAAGGCCATCATCGCCGTCACGAAGTCGGCATAGGCGACCTTCCACGCGCCGCCATGGTGGCCGCCATGGCCATCGACGATGATCTTCTTGACGATGATCGGCCGGGGTTCGGGTTCGTTCGATCCGCGTTTCTTGTCGGCCATGGCTTATTTGCCCCGCATGCCGTCGAACACCTCGGCAAAGCCGGGCTGGTTCGCGTGGGTGAGGCCGGAGCGCGCGGCTTCGATCACCAGCGGCTGCGGGTGGCCGTGCAGCGATGCGACGATGATCTGCTTGACCACATGATAGATGGCCCCGTCGGCCTCGATCACCGCGCGGCAGCGGTTGGCGAAGGGATTGACCATGCCATAGGCCAGCAGAATGCCGAGGAACGTGCCGACCAGCGCCGAACCGATCATCGCGCCCAGCACGGCGGGGGGCTGGTCGATCGAGCCCATGGTCTTCACCACGCCCAGNACCGCCGCGACGATGCCCAGCGCGGGCAGGGCGTCGGCCAGCCCNTGNAGNTTGTCGGCGGGCTTGATCGCTTCATGATGNTGGGTCTTGAGCGCATTATCCATCACTTCCTCGACCGCATGGGGGTCGAGCGTGCCGGACGAGACAACCACCAGGCGCAGCGTGTCGCAGATCAGGTGGATCAGCGTCTTGTCCTTCATCAGCCGCGGATATTCGGCGAAGATGGTGGAGGTCGACGGGTCTTCGATATGCGGTTCCAGCGCCACCGGCCCTTCGACGCGAAGCGTCTTCATCAGGCGAGAGACGAGGAAGATGCAGTCGAGGAAATCCTGCTTCTTATATTGCGCGCCCTTGAACACCTTGCCGAAGCCGCCGCCCAGCGCCTTCAGGTCGGACCCTGAGTTGCCGATGACGAGCGCGCCGACAGCCGCGCCGCCGATGATCAGCATTTCATGGGGCAGCGCGTGCAGCACCGGGCCGAGGTCGCCGCCGGTGAAGGCGAAACCGCCGAACACCATGACGATCAAGATGACAAGGCCGATGGCTGCAAACATGATTATCCCCGAAATCGAATCTCAGCGTCGCATGAAGACGCTCCCGATTGGTTAATACGGTTTGGTTAGGATGAGGTTTAGGGCACCGCCCGAAAATAGGGTTGAATGAATTTATCCAGCAATATCAGAATGTTGAAATGATGCACCGCGCCCCCGCCTGGTGCAGGAGCGCGGCGCGCAATTCCCAAGGACCGACGCTTATTTGATCAGGTCGAACAGCGTCTGCTGGTTGATCCGCGCATAGGACGCCTGCGCCGCGTCGAGCTGCAACAGCTTCGCCGCGGTGGAGGAGATCACTTCCTGCAAATTGGTCGCTTCCAGATTGTCGCGCCGTTCCTTGATATCGATATCCAGGGTGGTCAGGCGGGTGCCGATTTCCTCCAGCCGATTGCCGCGCACACCCTGTTTCGTCTGCTCCAATATGATGTGGTTCTGCCCGGCCTTGATCGCGTCCAGCCCGGTGGACAGATCGGCGTCGTTGCCGCTTTCCAGCGCGGCGATGCTCTGCGCCAATATGGCGTCCAGCGTCGTCGGCGTGCCGTTGACGTCGATCCCCTCCGACACATCCTGCTTCGTGCCGACGACCGCCAGATTAAGGCCGCGCCCAACGGGGGTCAAAATGCTCTGGCCATCGTCGAAGGTCGGGACGCCATTGAAGTCGGTCTGGTTCAGCAGCGAATCGATGGTGGTGCGGATGGTCTTCATCTGCTCGACGATGGCGGCGCGGCTGGTGTCGTTGAGTGCGCCGTTGCGGGCCGATGTCATCAGCTCCTGCGCCTGCGTCAGCAGATTCTTCATCTCGTCCAGACTGTCGTCGGCGGTGGTGGAGCGCGTCAGGCTGGTGCTGACGTTGCTCTGCCACGCGGCCTGCTGCGCCTGTGCGCGGCCCAGTTCCGACACCTGAACCCAGGCCAGCGCGTCGTCCGAAGGCTTGTTGAGCGTCTTGCCGGTCGAAATGGCGGTCTGCCCCTCGACGATGCTTTGCGATAGCTGTTGCTGGCGGCGGATTTCGGCCAGAAGGACCTTGTTGGTGATACCGACCATGGCTTAAGTCCTTTCCGTTCAGATGATCTGGAGGATGGCGTCGACGGTTTCCTTCGCGACCTGAAGGATTTTCGCGCAGCCCGAATAGGCCTGCTGAATGCGCAGCAGATCGGCCGCCTCCATGTCCAGATCGACGCCGCTTACCGCTTCGCGCGCGGCCACGGCCTGATCGCTGCGGTTCTGCGCCGTCGTCTGTTCCGCCTTGGTCGCGGTCAGCAGGTTGGCGTTGTTCGCGATCAGCGAGGTCCAGCCCTGCTCCACGCTGCCATTGCCGCGCAGGGCCGTGGCGACCGCCAACAGATTGCCGTTCGCCGTGCCGTCGGCCGATTTGACCGCCAGTTGCGCCGGATCACCGATCAGCGCGGTGACGCTGGCGGCGTCGGTGCCGGACAATAGCGGCGCGCCCACGGCATTGGCGTTGGTCCGGCCCTGCATATGCCAGGCGTTCATGTCGGTCACGAACTGCTGCGCCAGCGTGTCCAGGCTGGCGCGGCGCCCCGTCACCGTGTCGGCGGCGGAAAACAGCCCGCCCAGCGCGCCGCTGGTGGGCGCGGTGACGGCGGCGCCGTCGCTGGTGGCCAGCGCCAGCGTGCCGTCTGCGTTGGCGGTGACGGCCAGCGTCGTGGCGGTGGAGCCCTGCACCAGCGACTGGCCGTTCAGCGTGACATTGGCCTGATCATGGGTGCCGAAGCTGATTTCGATATTGAGGTTGGAGGACAGCGTACCCAGCGCGGCGTCGCGGCTGTCGAGCAACTGCGCATAGGCCGACGTACCGGGCGTGGCGCGCAGCAGGCTGTTGTTGATATCGGCCAGCGCGGACACCGCCTGATTGATCTTCGCCGTGGAGGCCTGCGCTTCGGTTGCGATGCCGCTGGACACCTGCTTCAGTTCGGCGGCGGTGTCCTTGAAGGACTGGGCGACGCGGCTGATGCTGTCCAGCGTGGTCACGCGCAGCGAATTGTCGTTGGGGCTGGCGGCCAGCTTTTCCATATTCTGGTACATGGTCGCCATGAGCTGGCCGACGCCGGTTTCGGTGTCGTTGAGCGCGGTTTCCGCATCGGAAAGCCAGCGCAACCGCGCGGTCGCGCTGCCCAGCGTCATGTTGGTGTAGCGGACTGCGGCGTCCAGATAGGGATCGGTGGCGCGGTTGACGCTCTTCACGTCGGTGCCGCCGAAATTGGCGCGCGCGACATAGAGCGCCATCGTCGCCGTGGACGACCCGGATTCCACCGTGGTCACGGAACGGCGGGTATAGCCCTCCGTACTCGCATTGGTGATATTCTCCGAAATCGCGGCCATGGCGGTGCGATAGGCCTTGGTCCCCGAAGAGCCGATGACGAACAGGTCGCTCATTTTGTGTCGCCATGCGTGGCGTCAGGGGATGCGGCGACGCTGTTCTTCGCGCCGAACTGGTGCATCAGCATCTCGGCAATGCCCAGCGTGCCCTTTGTCGCCATCGAATCGGCGGTACGCGCATCGGCCATGTCGCGAAACTGGTCGGACGCGGCGTTGTCCAACATGCCCTCGCCCAGCGAAGCGGATCGCATCGCGCCCATCATCTGGCGCAGGAAGATCGCCTCGAACTGCTGCGCCGCCTTTTGCAAGGACGCCTTATCCTGCGTTCCAGCCTTCGCCGGTCCCGTCGTCGAAGTCGCACCGATCTGCATCACAACACCACCAGTTCAGCCTTGAGCGACCCCGCCTGCTTGAGCGCTTCGAGGATCGCGACCATGTCCGCGGGGGTTGCGCCAATGGCGTTCACCGCTTTGACTATATCGGCCAGAGAGGCTCCACCTTTAAAATTAATCATCGGTTTCTTTTCCTGATCGATCGAAATCGAGCTGGAAGGTTCGACCGCCGTTTGCCCCTGAGAGAAGGGGGCGGGCTGGACGATGCGGGGCGATTCATTGACGCTGACGGTGATCTTGCCGTGCGCGATGGCGGCCGGATGGATCTTGACCGCGCCGTTGATGACCACGGTGCCGGTGCGGGCGTTGACGATCACCTTGGCGGGGGCGTCGGCGGGGGAGACTTCGATATTCTCGATCATGCCCATCATCATGATGCGGTCGGTGGCGCCCGGCGCGGCGTCGATGCTGACCGATACGGCGTCCACCGCCCTGGCGCGATGGTCGCCATAGGTGCGGTTGATGCCGTCCGCGACGCGCAGCGCCGTGGTCAGGTCCGCTTCGGACAGGTTGAAGGTCAGGGTGGGCGCCGTGTCGAAGCCGGTGGCGACCGCGCGTTCCACCGTGCCGCCGCCCGGAATGCGCCCGGCGGATGGAATATTGACCGACACCTGGCTGCCGTCCGCGCCGGACACGCCCAGACCGCCGACGGCCAGATTGCCCTGCGCCATGCCGTAAATCTCATTATCCGCGCCGCGCAGCGCCGTCATGATGAGCGTGCCGCCGCGCAGCGACTTGGCCTTGCCCAGCGCCGATACGGTGACGTCCAGCCGTTGGCCCGGCTTGGCGAAGGCGGGCAGGTCCGCCGTCACCAGCACGGCGGCGGCGTTCTTGAGCGCGGGGTTGATCCCCTGCGGCAACGTCAGGCCAAAGCGCGAGACGACGCCCTTCATGCCCTGCGTCGCATATTCGATGCTGTCGTCGCCCGTGCCCGCCAGACCCACGACGATGCCGTAGCCGGTGAGCTGGTTGGGCCGCACGCCCTGAAACGTGCCCAGATCCTTGATCCGCTCGGCATGGGCCGGGCTGGACAGCAGAGGAGCAAGGACCGCCATCAGGGGCAGCAGGAGGCGAAACAGGCGGGTCATGGCGGGCATGTCCATCAGAAGGGGCTGATCATGGAGAAGAAGCGCTGCAACCAGCCCTGACGGCTGGCGCGGGCGATTTCCCCCTTTCCGGTGTAGATGATCTTGGCGTCGGCGACGCGGGTCGACAGGATGCGGTTGTCCGCGCCGATGTCGGCCTGCCGCACCAGGCCGCTGATCTGGATATATTCGTCGCCGCGATTGAGCGTCAGCGCCTTTTCGCCCTTCACCAGCATGGTGCCGTTGGGATAGGTCGCCGCGATCGTCACGGTGATTTCGCCGGACAGGGCGTTGGACTGGGTCGCCGCGCCCTTGCCGGTGAAGGCGTTGCTGCCGCTGGATGCGATGTCGCTGGCAGAGAAGATTCCCGACAGCGGGCCGGTGGCGGGCGGCGTCAGGCTGATGGAGCCGTTGCGGCTGGTGTCGGCCGAATTGCTCTTGGTCGCCTGCGTCCGTTCGACCAGCACGATGGTGATGATGTCGCCCACGCTGGTCGCCCGCGCGCCGCTGGTCAGCGGGGTATAGCCCATGGACGCCTGAAAGATAGAACCGTTGGCCACCGGGGCGGCAGGCGCGGCAAGGACCGAAGGGGCATAAAATTGCCGCTCGGCATCGCGCTTTTTGCCGGCGGTTGCCGGGCTGGCGGCAAGGGCCGCGATGGACAGGACGATCAGGGAGGAAGCAGCGAAACGCATCGTCATCCTCACAGATTCTGGTTGACGTACTGGAGCATCTCGTCGGTCGCCTTGATCATCTTGCTGTTGACCTCATAGGCGCGCTGGGTTTCGATCATGTCGACCAGCTCCTCCACGACGTTGACGTTGGACGTTTCCAGAAAGCCCGACCGCACGAAGCCGCGCCCGTCCAGCCCCGCGACGCCGGTCTGGGGCGTGCCGCTGGCCGCGCTTTCCTTCAGCAGATTGCCGCCCACGGAGGTCAGCCCGCCCGGATTCATGAAGCTCGCCAGTTCGATCTGGCCCAACTGGGTCGGTTCGCTTTGCCCCGCCAGCGTGGCGGTGACGGTGCCGTCATTGCCGATCGACAGGGACGTCGCGCCCTGCGGCACGGTGATCTGAGGGATCAGCGGCAGGCCGTCGCTGGTGACGACCGTGCCTTCGGCAGTGGTGGTGAAATTGCCCGCGCGGGTGTAGGCGATCGAGCCGTCTGGCTGCTGCACCTGAAAATAGCCCGACCCCTCGATCGCCATGTCGAGGCTGTTTTCGGTCTGGCTCAGCGTGCCCTGCGTGTTGATCTTGGCCGTGCCCTGCATCGCGACGCCCGACCCCAGGTTGAGGCCGGTGGCATATTTATTCTCGCTGTCGCTGTTCGACCCTGCGGCCACGATCTGCTGATAGGCCAGCGTTTCGAAATCGGCGCGGTCGCGCTTGAAGCCGGTGGTGTTGACGTTCGCCAGATTGTTGGCGATCACGCGCATCTTCGTGTTCTGCGCGTCTAGGCCGGTGCGGGCGACATGAAGGGCTGCGTTGGTCATGGCTCAAAAATCTCCAAATGCCGTCAGGCTTGCCTCATGAAAAGCAAGAGCCGTGCCAGTTTAGGTCAGTCCAGCTTCATCAGCGACGCGCCGCCGTCATCCATCTGCTTGGCGGTGTCGATCATCTTGACCTGCGTTTCCCAGGCGCGGCTGGCCTCGATCATCTGCACCAGCGCCGACGTGGCGTTGACGTTCGATCCTTCCAGCGACCCGCCGGTCACGCTGGCCAGCGGATCGTCGGGCAGCACGCCGCCATTGGTTTCGCGGAACAGGCCGTCGATCCCCTTGGCGATGCTGGAGCCGACCGGATTGACCAGTTTCAGCTTTTCCACCTGCTGCGGGTTGGCCGGGTCGCCGCCCTGCGGCACACCCCAGATGCTGCCGTCCTTGGCGATGTAGACGCTGTCCATCTGCGGCAGGGTGATGGGACCGCCTTCGCCCATGACGGGCATGCCGTCGCCGGTGGTCAACAGGCCGCTGTCGCTGACCTTCAGGTCGCCCCGGCGCGTATAGGCTTCGCTGCCATCCGGCGCCTGAACGGCCAGCATCGCATCGCCGTTCAGGGCCACGTCCAGCGGATTGCCGGTGGCGGTGATCGCGCCTTGCGCCATGTCGGCGGCGATCACCTGCTCCGACGCCTGCGCCCGCGTGTCGAACGTGTCGCCCTTGATCCAGCGCGTCTCGGCATTGGCGATTTCCGCGCGAAAGCCGGTGGTGTTGACGTTCGCCAGATTGTTGGAGATCGCCGCCTGCCGCGCCATCGCGCCGCGCATCGCGGTGAGTGCCGTGTTGACGAGCCGGTCCATTGGGTATCCTGTTCTTTGCGGGCGTTATGCGAATGCCGCGACCTCCCGTGCGGGAGGCCGCTATGGGCAGTCTTAAGTGCGCATGTTGACGATGGTGGTCGTCAGCGTGTTCGCGGCCTCGATCGCCTTGGAATTGGCCTGGAAGTTCCGCTGGGCGGAGATCAGGTTCACCAGTTCCTCGGTGATGTCGACGTTGGCGCGTTCCAGCGAGCCGGACCGGACCGAACCGTAAAGGCCGCTGTTCGCCGTGCCCAGCATCGGTTCGCCCGACGCGGCGGTGGCGGTCCAGTGGGCGTCGCCCTTTTGGCGCAGGCCGTCCTGGCTGTTGAAGGCGGCCATGGCGGCCTGACCGAAATAGACGGTCGAACCATCGGCATAAACGCCGGTGATCGCGCCTTCTTCCGACACGCCCACGCTCGACAACTGGTTGCCGCTGGCGCCTGCGGGATAGTTGGTCGGAATCTGGAGGTCGGTCAGCTGGCCCGACGTCAGCGTGCCGGCGGCCAGATCGGTCGCAACGGCGGCGGTCGGCTGGCCCGTCGCGGGATCGACCGGGATCACCTGAAGGCGGGCGCCGGTGGTGTCGACGACATAGCGGTCCTCGGTGATCGACAGCGCGCCGTTACGGGTGAAGCTGACCTGGCTGTCGCCGGTGCGCTTGACGGTGAAGAAGCCTTCGCCGGTAATGGCGAGGTCCAGCGTCTTGTCGGTGCCCTCGATCGTGCCTTGCGTGAACTGCTGGGTGATGCCCTGCGTGCGCGTGCCCTGACCCGCGACCTGCGTGGTGGTCTGCATCGGCGCGGCGGCGAAGATGTCGCCGAAATTCGCCTTGCTCTTCTTGAAGGCGGTCGAATTCACGTTGGACACGTTGTTGGCGATGGTCGCCAGATCGGTCTGCGCGGCCTTGAGGCCCGAAAGCGAGATGTAGAAGGACATGGCGTTGCTCCTTGGGTGAAGAAGGGTTTTGGGGGTGGTTAAGCGAGCGAGAGGGCGTCCGACGGGCTGAACGTGCCCAGCGGGGTGATGAGCTTGGACGCGCTGCCGTCGGCGGGTGATTGCACGGCGGCGATGCTGGCCCAGCTCGCCACGCGCGTCGGCGAAGCGCCGTTCACGCGAATCTTGAGGGCGTCGGTCGACACGCGGTTGCCTGCGTCATCCTTGCCATCCCAATAGAAATTGACGTCGCCTGCGGCCTGGTTGCCCAGCTCGAAGCTTTTGACGACATTGCCGCTGCCATCGAGCAGGTCGATCGACGCGCCGCTGGTGGCGCTGCCCATCGTGATCTGACCGCTGTAATTGCCGTATGCGTCCGGCGCGGCGATGTTGCTTTGCACCAGCATGGATTTGCCGATCCAGCTCGCCGCATCGCCCAGTCGGGTGCCGCCCAACTGGCTGGCCAGCGACTTTAGCGTGCTGTTCATTTCCGCGATCCCGGTGGAGTTGGTGATGGTCGCCATCTGGGCCACCATCTGGCCGTTATCCATCGGCGCGAACGGGTCCTGCGTCTGCATCTGGGCGGTCAGCAGCTTCAGAAAGTCGGCCTGACCCATTTCGGACTTGCCTTTGCCGACATTGGCATAAGGATTATAAACCGAAAGGCCCGCGCTATCCGTGGCGGTGGTCGTCGTCATTTGCCGATCCTTATGGTTTCGAGCATCAGGGATTTGGCGGTGTTGAGCACCTGCACATTATTCTGGTACATGCGGGCGGTCTCGATCATGTCGACCAGCTCCGCGCTGCTATCCACGGCGGCTTCCCACACATCGCCATTCTTGTCGGCCAGCGGGTGGTTGGGGTCGTGGCGCTTGGTGGGTTCGGCCTGCGTGGTGACGACATTCTTGACCTTCACGGTCGAGACACCGGGGCTTTTCGTGACGGACTCGAACACCGGCTTGATCGCGCGATAGGCTTCGCCCGCGCTGCCGGTGACATTGCCCGCATTGGCCATGTTGGACGCGGTGGTGTTCAGGCGCACCAGTTGCGCGCTCATGGCGCGACCGGCGATGTCAAAGACGTTCATGGGGGCCGAACCGCTCATGCTCATTCTCCCTTCAGGGCGCGCGTGATGGTGTTGATGCGGCCCTCAAGGAAGGAGAGGGTCGTGCGATATTTGACGGCATTTTCACCGAACAAAGTCTGTTCGGTGCTGAGTTCGACGGTGTTGCCATCCAGACTGGGCTGAAGCGGGACGCGATAGCCCATGCTGTCATCCACCGCCTTCGACACATCGGTGGCGGAGCCGCCCTGTTCGCTGGTCGCCTGTTTCAGCGCGGATTCGAAGTCGATGTCCCGCGCCTTGTAATTGGGCGTGGAGGCGTTCGCGATGTTGGACGCGAGCAGGGACAGGCGCTGCGAGCGAAGCGCCAGCGCCTTTCCATGTATCCCGAACAAACCGTCTTCCAGCGACATGATCGTCTTTCCGCTTTTTCGCCCTGCCCATTTTTCCGGGAAGGAGCCCTAAAACTTGTCGATCCTCCGCCGTTCTATGGCCTGATGGCGTGAACTGCGGGCGATCCAGCCAGATATCCGCAAGAGCCGTGCCAATTTGCGTGGGTGACGCATCGGCAGGGCGGGAAATGCGGAAATCCGGGGGTTTGCGGGAAGGATGCGGCAAGGACGGCAACTATTTGCCGGGTGGCGGCAGGGCGTTGCCGTGGGGCGTTGCGTGGAAAGGGGAAATGGCGAAATGGTCGAGATATTGGCGCATCTGTTCGATCCCCTGACACTGGCGGGGATGGTTGCTGGCGTGCTGCTGGTGGTGCTGTTCCAGAATGGCGCGGCAGCTTTGGGGCGCGGCTTTTCCGCCCTGCGCGTGCTGCTGACCGCCGATCCGGCCGGGGATCGCGATGCGGCGCGGGCGGCGATGCTCAAGATCGATCAGGTCGCGCAACTGCGCGGCCTTGCCTGTACAGACCGGGTGAAGACGGCGAACATCTTCCTGGCCGAAGCCGCGCGCAAGCTGGCCAACAGCGACCGCACCGAACAATTCGAACTATGGGCGAGCCAAGTGCTGGCCGACCGGGGGCAGCGCCATGCGAGTGCGCGCAATGTCTGGCTGTCGATGGCCGACGCCGCGCCCGCTCTGGGCATGGCGGGGACGATCGTCGGGCTGGTCGGCATGTTCGCGGCGATGGACGATCCGGCGAAGCTGGGGCCGTCCATGGCGCTGGCGTTGCTGACGACCTTTTACGGCGTGGTGATCGCCAATGTCATCGCTGCGCCCATCGCGACGCGGCTGGCCGATCTTTCCGAACGGGAACTGGCCTGGCAAAAGGAAGTGGCGGATCGCATGGCGGCGATTGCCCGGCGCGAAAATGTGCCGCTGCGCCGCGCCTCCATCCGGGAAGTCGCATGACTATTCCCACTCTTGCAGGTGCCCGGCGAAGCCGCTGGGCGCTCAGCTTCGCCGATCTGCTGCTGTTGCTGCTCGGCTTTTTCGTGATGTTGCAGGCCAGCGGCCAGCGGCGCGACACGATGCTGGCGCAGGTGCGGCAGCAGTTCGGCGGGCGAGCGGTCGCGCAGGCGACCGAGCTGCGCGCGGCGGAGCTTTTCGCGCCGGGCGAGGCGTTTCTGACGCCCCAGGGGCAGGCGCGGCTGACGGCGCTCAGCGCGCGGCTGGAAAAGGGGAAGGGCAAGCTGGAAATCAGCAGGTTAGAAATCAGTAGTCGGGGCAACGACGCAGGGCGGCATCGCTTCGATGGCTGGGATTTGGCGGCCGCGCGATTGGGCGCGGTGGCGCGGGGGATTGAGGCGGCAGGCATTTCGCGCGAGAGGATCGTGCTACGTGGGCTGGACCAACTGGATGGCGCGTCCGGCAAGGGGCAGCGCATCCGAATCATGTCGGTTCGCTAAGGCTTGGCACGATATTTGCGTCACTCATGGTTAATCCTGTCCGCCTTTATCGGAGAGACACCGTGAACAGATTTCCCAAGATACTCCTTCTGGCCCTGTCGTGCCTGTCGGCCGACCCTGCCCTAGCGCAGCAGAAGTTCGAGAATCTGGACCGTGTCGACAGTCTGGTCGCCATGACCGTGGGCGCCAATATGGGCGAACCGGGCGGGCCGCTGGCCCCGGTCGACCGTCGTTTGCGGCTGGCCGCCTGTCCCACGACACCCAGCGTCGACGGGCCGGTGTTCGGCGCGGCGATCGTCAAGTGCGACGCGCTGGGCTGGCGGATTCGCGTGCCCTTGGTGGCGGGCGGCGCAGCGGCGGCATCCGGGCCGGTGTCGCGCTATGCCCCGGCGGCCAGGGCGACGCCCAAGGAGGCTGTCGTCAGAAAGGGAGATCCGGTCCAGTTGATGGCGGGCAACGCCGCTTTCAGCGTGTCGCGGATGATGGTAGCGGACGAGGATGGCGCGCTGGGCGAGACGATCCGGGTCCGTGAAGACAAGAAATCCGCGCCGGTACTGGCGCAGGTCGTGGAAATGGGAATAGTTCGCGTTCCGGGATTTAAGGATTTTTGAACCCGGTCGTATTAGTCCTGTGCGGGACGAATGAAGGATTGAAGCAATGATCAACTCTGTCGGCCAGAATATCAGCGCCGCCATTGAGGCGAATCGCCTGAAGGAAGGCGGCAAGACGGTGCGTGCATCGTCGGTCGGATCCACGGCATTCTCCGCTGCGTCGACCGCTTCCGCCAGCCCGGCAGCCCGCATGGCGGCCGAAGGCGCGCCGGTCGACATGGACCGCGTCAACGCCATCAAGGCGGCGATTGCATCGGGCAATTATCCGGTCGACGCGTCGGCGATCGCCGATCGCATGATCGCGCTCGACCTGCCTGCGGCGCGCTGACGCGATGCCGATCAGCCTGGCCGCGCTGGATGAGCTGACCGCCGCGTTCGAGCAGTTGCGCGGCGTGCTGGACGGCAATGATCCGGTCGCCATCGAATCGGCGACCGCGCGCGTGGCAAAGGCGGCCTCTTCGGTGCGGGCCATCGGTGCATGGCGGTCCGACCCGGTGGTGAAGGACCGGCTGAGGGCGTTGCAGCCGTTGATGGAAGCGGCCCGGGTGCGGACCAATGTGCTGGCCGACCATATCAACCAGCGGCTGGCCATTCTCGCCGCGCAGGGATCGGAAACCGCGCCGCTCACCTATAGACGTTGAAACGCAATCATTTCCGCCACTTGGTGCGGATTTCCATGGGCGCCTCAAAGGGGCGCCCTTTTGCGTTGAAGCGAGTGCGCCATCGTCAATTATGAGCGCGCGTTAACCAAATCTTGGCACAAGCCTTGCGATAACGACCCCCGTAATCGTGGGGATTATTGAAATCGTGTCGGCTTTCGCAGACCTAACAGTGCAGGGCGCTTCGGCGGGCAATCGCGTGACCAACGCGATTGCGATGGCGAGTCGGCGGACGGGCGTGGACTTCAGCTATCTGCTGGGTCAGGCCAAGATCGAGAGCAGCCTCAATCCGACGGCCAAGGCGGCGACGTCTTCGGCCACGGGCCTCTATCAATTCGTGGACCAGAGCTGGCTGGCGGTCGTCGACAAGCATGGCAGCGAATATGGTCTGGGCTGGGCGGCGGATGCGATCAGCCGGGGCAGCAACGGTCGCTACTATGTTTCTGATCCCGACCTGCGCCAGCAAATCCTGGACCTGCGCAAGCACCCCGAAACCGCTTCGGTGATGGCGGCGGAACATGCCGCCGACAACAAGGCCTATCTGGAACAGCGGCTGGGTCGGGAGGCTGAACCCGTCGACCTTTACATGGCCCATTTCCTGGGCGTCGGCGGCGCATCCAAATTTCTGTCGATGGAAGATCGCGCGCCCCATGCCACGGCGGCGTCGATGTTCCCGGCGGCGGCGCGGGCCAACCGCTCCATCTTCTACGACAGGTCGGGCAACCCCCGCAGCTTCGCCGAGATTCGCGACCGCTTCGCCGCCAAGCTCCAGAAGAGCAGCGGGTCGCTGGGCGACAACATCCAATATGCCGATGTGTCGGCTTCCCTGCCGGAAGGCGCGAAGACCGTGCAGCCCGCCGATTATGTGCGGATCGAAACCCAGCGCCTTGCGACCGCGGCCGATGTCAGCATCAGCCCGCAGCGCGAACAGGCGCGTCTTGCCTATCTCATGCTTGCCACCCTCGGAAGGTAACGGCCGATCATGTCTCCTGCCCAAGTCAAAGCGAAGATCTGGATGAGCGCCGTCAAGGGGGCGGTGCTGCCCTTTGCGACGCTGATGGTCGTGCTGTTCATGATGGTGCCGGTCCCGGCGGTCATGCTGGACATCGGGTTCATCACCAACATCATGATTTCGCTTGCCGTGCTGATGGTGGCGTTGAACGCGGCCAAGCCGCTCGACTTCTCTAGCTTTCCGACGGTTCTGCTGTTCGCGACCCTGCTGCGTCTGGCGCTGAACGTCGCATCGACCCGCGTGGTGCTGGTGCAGGGCCATGAAGGCTCCGACGCGGCGGGCCATGTGATCGAGGCGTTCGGCCATTTCCTGATCGGCGGCGATTATGTGGTCGGCATCTTCGTCTTCGCGATCCTGATGATCATCAATCTGGTCGTTATCACCAAGGGCGCGGGCCGGGTGTCCGAAGTTAGCGCGCGCTTCACGCTGGACGCCCTGCCGGGCAAGCAGATGGCGATCGACGCCGATTTGAACGCGGGCCTGCTGACCCCCGAAGAAGCCAAGGTCCGCCGCCGCGAAGTCGCGACGGAGGCGGACTTCTACGGATCGATGGACGGTGCGTCGAAATTCGTGAAGGGCGATGCGGTCGCGGGCATATTGATCCTGGCGATCAACATCGTCGGCGGCATCATATTGGGCGTCGTCAGCCACAAGCTGTCGATCGGCGAGGCCGCGCAGACCTATATCATCCTCGCCATCGGCGATGCTCTGGTGGCGCAGATTCCCGCGCTGCTGCTCTCGATCGCGGCGGCCTCCATCGTCACCCGCGTCGGCAGCGAGGAGGATCTGTCCGGTCAGATCTCCAGCCAGTTCGGTTCGGGCAAGGCGTGGCTGCCGGTCGCGGCGATCCTGACGTTCCTGGGCATCCTGCCCGGAATGCCGCACATGATCATCCTGCCGGCTGCCGCCGTCGCGGGCTTCATCGCCTGGAACCTGCGCAAGCAGGCCAAGGAAAAGGCCGCCGAACCCGCCCCGATGCCGGAACCGGCCAACCCCGCGCTCATCGAATGGAACGACGTGTCCGACGGCGCGGTTCTGGGTCTGGAGATCGGCTATGGCCTGATCGGCATGGTGGACGAGCGCAAGGGCGCGCCGCTGATGGCCCGCATCACCGGCATTCGCCGCCAATTGTCCAAGGAGTTGGGCTTCGTCGTGCCGATGGTCCGCGTGAAGGACAATCTGGCGCTGGAGCCGAATCAGTATCGCATCACCATCGCCGGCGTCGTCGTGGGCGAGGATGAGATTTTCCCCGATGATCTGCTCGCGCTGGACAGTGGCGCGCTGGAGGGCACGGTGTCGGGCCGGGAAGCGAAAGACCCGACCTTCGGCCTAGACGCGGTGTGGATTTCGCCCACCAAGCGCAGCGAGGCGGTGGTCGCGGGCTATACCGTGGTCGATCCGCCGACGGTCGTCGCCACCCACCTGAATCAGCTCATCGCCATGAACGCATCCGAAATGTTCGGTCTGGACGAAGCGCGCAAGCTGCTCGACAATCTGAAGGACGCCGCGCCGCAACTGGTCGACGGGCTGACGCCGGGCCTGCTCAACCTGACGCAGATTTCCGCCCTGTGCCGCGCCCTGCTGGCCGAGGGGGTCGCGCTCAAGGACTTCCGCCGCATCTGCGAGGCGATGGTCGACGCCTGCCGCCCCGACATGTCGATGGAGCAACTGGTCGAGGCGGTGCGCCAGCGCATCGGGTCGCTGATCATCCAGGGGCTGGTCCCGGTGAAAATGCCGCTGCCGGTCATCACGCTGGACGGCGATCTGGAAGCGCTGCTGGCGCAGGCGATGCGGATGGCGGGCGATGCCCGGCATCCGATCGAACCGGCGCTGGCCAACCGCATCATCGAAGCGGTGGTCACGGCGGCCCGGCCTTTGCTGGGTCAGGCGCGCAATTTCGCCATCGTCACCTCGCCGGTCGCGCGCCGCGCGCTGGCCCGCCTGTTCAAGCCGCACCTGCCCGAAACGCCGGTGCTGTCCTTCCTCGAAATTCCCGATGGCAAGGGTGTGGAAGTCGTTGCCGTGGTCGGTGGCGAGCAGCGGTCCGCGCCGCGCCACGACCCCCTGCCAGCACGCGAACGCGTAGCATAAGGATACCGCCTCATGTTCATGAACAGGGTCGCCGCCGGTTCCGATGCCAATGTCTATGGCCGCCCCGGCAACGCCACATCCCCCGAAAGGCTGGCGCGGCAATATATGCCGCTGGTCCGCAAGATCGCCTGGCACGTCCATGGCCGCGTCTCGACCGCGATCGAGGTGGAGGATCTGCTCCAGATCGGCATGGTCGCCTTGGTAGAGGCCGCCAACAGCTTCGAGGATCGGGGTCTGGGCTTCGCCGCCTATGCCCAGTTGCGCGTGCGCGGCGCGATGATCGACCATCTGCGTCGCCAGTCCACCCTGACGCGATCCGCCATGAGCCAGCGCAAGCAACTCGCGGGCGTTCGCAACCGGCTGGAGCAGAAGCTGGGCCGTGCGCCGCTGGAAGCGGAAATGTCCGATGCGATGGGGCTGGACGCCGCCGCCTATCGCGAGGTGGCGGATAGCTGCGAAATGGTCCAGCACACCAGCATGGACGAAGTTTATTCCGACCAGTCGATGTGGTTCGCCGATGTGGAGGACCGCGCCGACGATGTGATGGAGCGGGAATCGCTGAAGGGCGCGCTGGCCAAATGCATCGGCGACCTGCCGCAGCGCGAGGCGATGGTGCTGCAACTCTATTTCGTCGAGGAATTGAACCTGGAGGAAATCGGCGCCACGCTGGACATCGGCGCGGCGCGGGTGTGCCAGATCAAGAAGGCTGCGCTCGACAAATTGCGCGAGAAGCTGCGCGACTGGAACTGACCGGCGCGCCATGTCGCATGAAAAAGGCCCCCGGATCGCTCCGGGGGGCCTTTTCTTTCGAAATGGTGGCGGCTTACCAGAAGAAGCCGCGGTTCACCTGCACCACGCGGCCGGTCCGCACATTGACCAGCAGCACGTCATTATAGTGGCGCACCCACCGGAGGTTCGGACCCGGACGGCTCAGCCGATAGCGCTGATAGTCGTTGATATAATAGCGCGGGGCGTAATAGCTGGGGCGCAGTTGCGATCCGGTATTCCACTGCGAATAGCGGAAGGGCGCCCGCCAGTTGCCGCCGCGATAGACGTCGCGATGCGACTTGCGATAATCGCGCCAATCCTCGCGCAGTTCCTGACGCGCATCGCGCACGTCGCGGCGGGCTTCGCGCACGTCATGGCGGTTGCCATGGCGCTGGGCATAACGCAGGTCGCGCTGTTCCTGGCGCAGGTCGCGGGCGCTGTCGCGCACTTCGGCGCGGGACTGGGCCATGGCGGCGCCAGGAATAATCGTTGCGGCCATCAGGCCCAGGATGATCAGTTTACGCATATGTCTTCTCCCAATCTGGTGGCGGAGGCCGCTGGGGTGGGGAGAAACCTTTCCCGGCCCTGTGCGGTTCCGCCGACCACGAAGACATTTATGCCGCTCCCTGCCTGAACAGGTCGGGAATGAAACTGTCAGCTTTCAGTCATTTATGTCGCATTGTGTATCAGGGCATGATGAAGTCGGCGAGCACCGCTGCCCGATCCCACCCAATCGGATCAGGCTCCTGGCGTCCACTTGCGTTCCCGAAACCATTTGGTGACGACATATTTCACGCCCTGTTCGACCGGGCGCGCGGCGTGCAGACTCGCTTCATTGGGTGCGCCGTCGCGGTCCATATTGTTCCACATCAGCAGCATTCCTTCGACCGGCGGCACCATGAACTGACAATGGGGGAAATGGGTTTCGCCGCCCGCCGCCACCGGGGAGAGGTAGATCATCGCCGTCCAGCTTCGTTGCCCCCCGGTCCTGCGCATGGCCTGCCAATAATCGGCGGCGACCGGAAAATAGTCGCAATGGACCTTATATTCCTGGCCACCCGTATAGCGTTGACCCTGCAATGTTTCGCCATGGTCCGCCGCCAGCCCCATCAGCGCGCAGATGCGGTCGCTGACCATGCCGACCAACGGCTCCCAGGGGCTGAGGTTGCAGCTATGGCTGGTGCGATAGTCGGCGTTGGCGCTGCCGGAAAAAAGGGTGGAAGGCTTTGCCCCTTCATCGATCAAGGCGCGCAGCCCGGCGCATTCTTCCGCGCTCAGAAATTCCTGCCGCCCGTATATTTCAAGGGCGGGCGCATCGATCCGGCTGACCATCGGATTGCGGTCCAGCCGCGTCCTCACCGCCTCGCCGATCTGCGCACGCACCGGCGACGCGAAGCCGCCATCGTCAATCATGTCCGTCATGCGGCACCTCCTGCCACCGGCACCGACGGTCAGGCAAATGAAAAGGGCCGGATGCTTCACGCACCCGGCCCAGTGGTTCCTGAAGGCCATTCAGGAGGGGTTTCTTCTGGCGCTTACCAGAAGAAGTCGTGGATGACGTCCACCACATAGCCGTCGCGAATATCGACCAGCAGCGCATCGTCATAATAGCGGACCCAGCGCAGCGTGCCGTAAGCGGGCGGCAGGCGGTAGCTATAGGGATCGTCGATCCAATAGCTGTTCGAATAGAGCAGGCTGTTCAGGAAAATCCCGATGGAAAAGCGCGAATAGCCATAGCTCCAGCCGCGCGGCGCATAATAGCGGCCCAACCGGTAACGGTCGCCATAGCGCGAGCGGTAGCTGCTCCAGTCGTAACGCCGGTCGTTGCGCCAGCCATTATCCCAGCGCCGCTGTCCTTCCCAACGGGTGCGATCGTCGAAGCGGCGGCCATTGTTCCAATTGTTGTTCCAATTGCCTCGCCGGTCGTCATTGTTCCAGCGCCTGTCATTGTTGCGGTCATCGCGCCCGCGCCCGTCCCCCCGGTTCTCCGCCCGGCGGTCATCATTGCGTGGGCTGCTCCAGGCGCGGCCAACCCCGCTGCCGTCGTTGCCGCCACGATTCTGGTTCCAGCGCTGCCGCTCGCGATTGTCGCGGGCTGCGGGTGCGGGCGTGCCACGATCGGGCCGGCCATCATTGCCGCGCCATTGCGCTTGTGATTGTGGCTGGGGCCGGGCCTGCTCGACCGGGGCCGGGCGTTGCTGCTGCTGGCGCTGTTCCCAACGCTGGGCCTGCTGCTGGCGGTTGTCGCCGCCGCGCTCCCAGGCGCGCTGCTGCCGTTCGCTGCCATTATTTTGGGCCGGGTTCTGTGCCGGGCGCTCGCCGCCCGACCGCTGTTCACCGCCACGGCCGCGCCAACCGCCGCCATCTTCGCCGCGCTGGGCATAGGCCGGGGCGATGCCACCCAGCACCGTCGCGGTCATCAGGCCCGCCAGCATCATTTTCCTCAACATCGTCTTGGTCTCCGTAGGGCATGTCGCCCCTCATGCTTGCCCTTCTACGCAGGCCGCGATGTCGAGAGGCTGAACCTGTCAGTCAGCCATTTGAAAGAATCTTCGCCGCTTCGATGGACATATGATCCCGGCCGTTCCACAACCCGCGCAGGCCGATAGCGACTGGAAATCGGCGCCATAGCGCAAAAAGCTGATCCAGATCAGTGCGCGAAGCCGAAACAATATCTAGGAATGCCGAGTGACGATCATGCCCCAAGCCGGCGGTGCCCGACAGGCGCTGCGCAATGCCACCATGGCGAGCCATGATCGGGTCGATGATCTGTTCACGCATTTTTCTCTCGCTGACCGGGCCAGTTACATCCGTTTTCTAAAGGCTCATGCCCGCGCGCTGGCGCCGCTGGAGGCGATAGCCCGCCCTGCCGCGCCCCGTCTGCCGCTGCTGGCGGAGGATCTGGCTGCGTTGGGTGAGTCCCTGCCCGCGCCCGTCGATGTGCCGGACGAGGCAGGGGAGGGCTTTCGCTGGGGCGCGCTCTATGCGCTGGAAGGGTCTCGGCTGGGCGGCGCCATGCTGGCGCGTCGGGTAGCGGCGGACCTGCCACGCGCCTATCTGTCCGCCGTGCATGAAAAGGGCGGCTGGGTCGCCTTCCAGCAGCAGTTGGATGTGCAGGCCGAACAAGGTGGCAAGTCATGGATAGACGGCGCGGTGCAGGGCGCGCAGGCGGCCTTCGCGCTGTTTGCCGCCGCCGCGCAGGCAGAAACGGCTTCCGTTCATGGCTGACGGGAATAATGATCAGGCGGTCGACTTCGCCGTCGATCTCGACAATTGCGACCGCGAGCCGATCCATGTGCTGGGCGCGGTCCAGCCCTTCGGCTTTTTGATCGCGCTGACCGCCGACTGGCTGGTGTCGCGGGTTTCGGCCAACAGCGCCGACTATATCGGCCTGTCGCCCGAACAGATGCTGGGCCTGCCGATCAGCGGGATTTTCCGGGCGGAGGCGATTCATTCGCTGCGCAACCGCATCACCCTGTTGCGCGGGCCGGACGCGGTGGAGCGCATCTTTTCCCTGACCCTGATCGACGGCGTCCAGCCCTTCGACGTGGCCGTCCATTTCTCCGGCTCGCTGGTGGTGATAGAGGCCGAACCCGCCTCCGCCGACGAGATGGAGGCCAGTTCGATGGTCCGTTCCATGGTCGCCCGGCTGGCGCAAACGGATGGGATGACCGCATTCCTGCGCGACGGCGCGCGGCAGGTGCGGGCGCTGACCGGCTTCGACCGGGTGATGGTCTATCGCTTTGCCGAGGGCGGCGATGGCGAAGTGGTGGCGGAAGCGCTGCGGTCCGGCGTCGAAAGCTATTTCGGCCTGCACTATCCCGCATCGGACATTCCGACGCAGGCCCGCGCGCTTTATCTGCGCAATATCTTCCGCGTGATCGCCGATGTGCAGGCAAAGCCCGTGCCCGTCGTGCCGCAGCTTGATCCGTCCGGCGCGGCGCTGGACATGTCGCTGTGCCTCACCCGCGCCGTGTCGCCGATCCATATCGAATATCTGGGCAATATGGGGGTGGGGGCATCCCTTTCCATCTCGATCGTCGTGGACGGGCGGCTGTGGGGGCTGTTCGCCTGCCATCATTATGGTCCCCGCCTGCCGAGTTTCGCGCAACGCAGCGCGGCGGAGCTGTTCGGCCAGATTTTCTCGATGATGCTCGAAAGCCGCGAGCGCAGCGAAACCGCCGCCTATGAGGGCAAGGCCCGGCAAGTGGGGGATCGGCTGCTGTCGGCGGTGGCGCAGGATCATGATCTGCTGTCCAACGCCCGCTGGCTGGGCGACGTGATTTTCGACACGATTCCGGCGGACGGCGTGGGAGTCTATATCGACGGGCAGATGACCTTTGCCGGACTGACGCCGGACGGGCCGAGTTTCACCGCTATCGTGTCGATGCTGAACCGCGCGGCGGCCGGCCAGGTCTTTACCACCGACAGCCTGACCCCCCTGTTGCCCGAAGCCGCCGCCTATGCGGATCGCGCGGCCGGTTTGCTCGCCATTCCTCTGTCGCGCCGTCCGCGTGACTATGTGGTGCTGTTTCGCGCCGAGCAGTTGCGATCGGTGCGCTGGGCGGGCAGCCCGGAAAAGCATATCGAATATGGGCCCAACGGCCCGCGCCTGACCCCGCGCAAGAGTTTCGAGCTATGGTCGCAACTGGTGCGCGGCACGGCGATCCCCTTCACCGCCGCCGAACTGCGCGTTGCCGAAGCGTTGCGCACCGCGCTGCTGGAGGTGATCCTGCGCCTGTCCGATTCCGCGCATGAGGAACGGCAGAAGGCGCATGAGAAGCAGGAATTGCTGATCGCGGAGCTGAACCATCGGGTACGCAACATATTGGCGCTGATCCGCGGGCTGATTTCCCAGAGCCGCGACAGCAGCCTGTCGGTCGATGCTTTCATCGACACGCTGGAAAGCCGCGTCCATGCGCTGGCCCGCGCCCATGACCAGATCACGGCGGATCGCTGGGCGCCCGCGCGGCTTTACGATCTGATCGAGGTCGAATCGGCGGCCTATCTGGGCGATCGGCGGGAACGGGTGGCGCTGACCGGGCCTAATGTGCTGCTGACCCCGGCCGCCTTCACCGTATTGGCGCTGGTCATCCATGAAATGCTGACCAACGCCGCCAAATATGGCGCGCTGTCCGACAATGGCAGCGTCGCCATCGACTGGCGCGTCGATAATGACGGCAGCCTGCTGATCGACTGGCGCGAAAGCGGCGGCCCGGCGGTGGTCGCGCCGACGCGGCGGGGCTTCGGGTCGACCGTGATCGAACATTCCATCCCCTATGATCTGGATGGCCGGGCAGAGGTGAGCTATCGCCTGTCGGGGCTGGAGGCGCAATTCTGCATCCCCTCCATCCATGTCGCCTCCATCCTGCCGGACGTCATCGCGGTCGAGCGCGCCAAGCCCGCGCCCGCGCCGACGCCCACGCTGTTGCGGGGGCGGACCGTGCTGCTGGTCGAGGATAATATGATCATCGCGATGGATGGCGAGGATGCGCTGCGCGATCTGGGGGCGGAGGTTATCACTGCCGCCACCGTCAACCGCGCGCGCGAAGCTATTGCGGCCCATGCCATCGATCTGGCGGTGCTCGATTTCAATCTGGGCAATGAAACCAGCCTGCCGGTGGCCGATCTGCTGGCGGAAAGCGGTATCCCTTTCGTGTTCGCGACCGGCTATGGCGATGGGCTGGACCTGCCGGATCGGTTCAGCGATGTGACGCTGTTGAAGAAACCCTATTCCGGCGCAACCCTGGCGCAGGGCATTGCGCCAGTGATCGGGTAGAGCATTTTTGAAGCAGGCGGCAACGCCTGCTGACTCGGAAAATGCGGAAATCAAAAAGAAAAGCATTTTCGAAGCAGGCGGCAACGCCTGCTTCGAACATGCTCCAGAAACAGTCCGTTTCCCGCGATCCTATTGCGTCGAGCGGCGCTTCGCCCGATCTGACGGGGCATGACACAACCGACTTTGTTCATCCCCCATGGCGGCGGCCCCTGCTTCTTCATGGACCCATCGGACCCGAACCGCCCGCACAGCGACTCCATGTGGCATCCGATGCAGGCCTATCTGGCGGGTCTGATCGCGACCTTGCCGGAGCGGCCCCGCGCGATCCTGCTGGTGTCGGGCCATTGGGAAGAGCCGCGCTTCACCGTCCATGGCGGCGCGCAGCCGGAACTGCTGTTCGATTATTATGGCTTTCCGCCGCACACCTACACGCTGCGTTGGGATGCGCCGGGCGCGCCCGATCTGGCGAGCCGCGCTGCCCTTCTGCTGGAGCAGGCGGGTTTTCCGACCGGGCGGGAGGAGGCGAGGGGCTGGGACCATGGCGTCTTCATTCCGATGAAGGTGATGCTGCCCGATGCGGACATTCCGGTCGCGCAACTGTCGCTGCGGCATGATCTCGACCCGGCGGCGCACATCGCGGCGGGACGCGCGCTGGCTCCTTTGCGCGACGAGGGCGTGCTGATCGTCGGATCGGGCATGAGCTTTCACAATCTGCGGGTGCGGGGCGTTCAGGCAACGGAGCCGTCGAAGCTGTGGGACGATGCGCTGACCGATGCCGTGACCGACGCCGATCCGGCAAGCCGCGCGGCGCGTGTGGCGGCATGGGCCGATCTGCCCGGCGCCCATTTCGCGCATCCGCGGGAGGAACATCTGTTGCCGCTGATGGTGGCGCTGGGCGCTGGCGGTGATGACCGGGCGGTGCGCGATCATGTCAGCACGGTGCTGGGCTGGAGCGTGTCGGGCTATCGGTTCGGTTAGAGCGATTTCCAATCAGATGGGATCATCTGATGGTTAAGAAATCGCGGTAAACAAGGGCTTGGAGCGGCGATCTGGTTCAATCAGATCGAAAACCGCTCTAAAGTCGGTGTTCAGGGCTTGCGCAAGGCGGGCACCGCCTGCGCCGCTTCGTCGGGGCTGACCCCGGAGGGCGGGACCGCGTCCACCACTTCCTCCCCACGCATGATCCGCCCGGCGCGCTGGATCGCGCTCCGCAGACGGGGATAGATGCCGCAACGGCAGATATTGGTGATCGCGGCGTCGATTTCCTCCTCGCTCGGATCGTCGGTGCGGCGCAGCAGCACCGACGCCGCCATGATCGTGCCGGGGATGCAATAGCCGCATTGCGAGACATTGTCGGCGGCGAACACCTGTTGCAGCGGATGGCCGCGATCGGGCGAAAGCCCTTCGATGGTGGTGACGAACTTGCCCTCGGTCGCGGCGATGCTCACCCGGCAGGACCGCACTGCCTGCCCGTCGATATCCACCGTGCAGGCGCCGCAGTCGCCCGTGCCGCAGCCATATTTGGTCCCCGTCAGGTTCGACGCGTCGCGCAGCGCCCAGAGCAGCGGAGTCGCCGGGTCCATGCGATATTGCACCGGATGGTCGTTGACGGTGAACTTGGTCATGCCCCGCTCTCTTCCTCCGCCTTATGGTAGAGGACTTCGTTGCGAATGTGGATGATGCGCGAGGCCAGCCGGATCTCCTGGATGAAGGTGGCGAAGGCGCCTGCTTGCAACATCATCGATATGCTGAACAACAGGGCGATCGGCGTGCCCAGATGGACACCGGTTAGGTTGGCGGCGAACAGCAGGATAACGACCAGGCAGACCGCGGAAGCCGATGCGACGGACAGGAATATCGCTGCGTTCACCACGCTCATCCGGCGGTCGAGCACGCGGATTTCGCTCACCATCCGGTCATGTTCCTTCCCCCGCGTGCTCAGCACCAGCGGCTCGATGGTGCGCGCCCGGTCGATGATGCGGGCCAGACGGCTGACGCAGACATTCAGAAAGGCTCCGATGCCCGCCAACAGGAAGACCGGCGCCAGCGATAGCTGAATGGTCTGCGCAACCTGCGAAACCTGTGGAAGTGCGATCATGTCCGCCCTGTCGTGATGATGCCGGTAGAGCAGCGCATGGCGCCGCAAATGGCAAGGCCGAATGGAAAAAAGAAGGACGCCGCAGCCCATGGGGTGCGGCGTCCCTGTCATCCTGTGATCTTTATGAAGGTCAGGCCGCGCCCTTGGCGGGCGTGTTGACGCCCATGGATTTCAGATATTGCTTGATGTTGCGCGCCGCCTGCCGCAGCCGCTGCTCATTCTCCACCATGGCGATGCGGACATAGCCCTCGCCATCCTCGCCATAGCCCACGCCCGGCGCGACCGCGACCTTGGCATGGGTCAGGAGCTGCTTGGAAAATTCCAGACTGCCCATGTCCTTGAGCGCAGGGGGCAGGGGCGCCCAGGCGAACATCGACGCCTTGGGCGCGGGAATATCCCATCCGGCGCGGCCGAACGCCTCCACCATCACGTCGCGGCGCTTGTGATAGAGTTCGCGGTTCTTCTGCACGATGTCCTGCGGGCCGTTCAATGCCGCGCAGGCCGCCGCCTGGATCGGCGTGAAGGCGCCATAATCCAGATAGCTCTTCACCCGCTTGAGCGCCGAGATAAGCTGCTTGTTGCCGACCGCGAAACCGATGCGCCATCCCGCCATCGAATAGGTTTTCGACAGCGACGTGAACTCCACCGCCACATCCTTGGCGCCGGGCACCTGAAGGATGGAGGGCGTCGGATTGCCGTCATAATAAAGCTCGGAATAGGCAAGGTCGCTCAAGACCCAGACCTTATTCTCCTTCGCCCATGCCACCAGCCGCTCGTAAAAGGCGAGGTCCACCGTCTCCGCCGTCGGATTGCTGGGATAGCCCACGACCAGGATAGAGGGGCGCGGCACGGTAAAGGCCATCGCCCGGTCCAGCGCCTCCCAATAGCGCTCGTCCGGCGTGGTCGGCACGGAACGGATGGTCGCGCCCGCGATGATGAAGCCGAACATGTGGATCGGGTAGCTGGGGTTGGGCGCCAGAACGACATCGCCCGGCGCGGTGATCGCGGTGGCCAGGCTGGCCAGCCCTTCCTTCGACCCCATGGTCACGACGACCTCGCTTTCCGGGTCGACGTCGACGCCGAAGCGGCGGCCATAATAGTTGGCCTGTGCACGGCGCAGGCCGGGAATGCCCATCGACTGGGAATAGCCGTGCGCGCTCGGCTTCTGCGCGACTTCGACCAGCTTGGCGATAACATGGTCGGGCGGCGGCAGGTCGGGATTGCCCATGCCCAGATCGATAATGTCCTCCCCCGCGGCGCGCGCGGCGGCCCGCATCGCGTTCACTTCGGCGATGACATAGGGCGGCAGGCGCTTCATGCGGTAGAATTCTTCGGACATTTGGGGCTTTCCTGAAAGCTCGCTGTGAGGAATAGTGTGCAAAGCGCATTCACGCTGTCACAAAGGGGCTATAACTCGCCCGTTGGCGACACGCCAGTGAAAGCGGCGGACGGAACCATGCCAGGAGGATGAAGGTGGCCATGAGAGCGGATAATGGCATGGAGCCTCATCTTCCCACCCTTTCCGAAATGCAGAAATGGACGCAGGTGCTGGGCCGCGCGCAGCAGTTGCTGCTGGAGCAGGCGGCGGGCGCGGCGGGCCGGACGCTGCCCTTCGATCCCGAAACCGTCTCGCGCATTCAGACCGGCTTTGCCGATGAGGGGATGGCGCTGTGGCAACGCTTCCTCGATGCGGGCGGCCTGCTGCGCACGCAGCCCGATGCGCCGCCGCCCGGCAGCCCGGCCGCTGTCCGGGACCGGCGCTTTGCCGATCCCGCCTGGACAGAACATCCCTTTTACGACCTGATCCGCCAGAGTTACCTGCTCCTCTCCGATTATCTCATGAAGATGGCCGATGCGGTCGATGGCGTGGACCCCAAACAGAAGGCCAAGCTGCGCTTCGCCACGACCGGCCTGCTCGACGCGATATCGCCCAGCAATTTCCCGCTCACCAATCCGATGGTCATGCAAAAGACGATCCAGAGCGGCGGCGAAAATCTGGTCAAGGGCCTGAAGCACATGCTGGCCGACATGGAAAAGGGCCAGCTCACGCACACCGACGGCACGGGGTTCGAGGTCGGGCGCAACATCGCCTCCACCCCCGGCAAGGTGATCAAGGAAACGCCGCTCTACCAGTTGATCCACTATGCGCCGACGACGCCGACGGTGCAGGAAACCCCACTGATCATCTTTCCGCCATGGATCAACCGCTTCTACATCCTCGACCTCGCGCCGGAAAAGAGCTTCGTCAAATGGGCGGTGGATCAGGGGCTGAGCGTCTTTCTGGTGTCGTGGAAATCGGCGGATGCGTCGATGAAGGACATGGTCTGGGACGATTATATCGAACGGGGCCAGATCGACGCGATCGACACGGTGCGCGATCTGCTGAAGGTGCCCGGCGTCCACGCCATCGGCTATTGCGTCGCGGGCACGACGCTCGCGGCCACGCTGGCGCTGCTGGCGGCGCGGGGCGAGGCGGGCAAGGTCGCCAGCGCGACCTTCTTCACAGCACAGGTCGATTTCAGCGAAGCGGGCGATCTGGCCCTGTTCGTCGATGACGAGCAAATGAAGATGGTGGACCGGCTGTCGTCGGGCGGGTTCCTGGACGGGCGCTATATGGCGGCGACCTTCAACCTGCTGCGCGGGCGCGACCTGATCTGGAGCTATGTGGTCAATAATTACCTGCTGGGCAACGACTATCCGCCCTTCGACCTGCTCTACTGGAATGGCGACACGACCAATCTGCCCGCGCGCTGGCACAAGGATTATCTGACCCAGCTTTATCGCGACAATCTGCTGGTGCAGCCGGGCGCGATCAGCGTGTCGGGCACCCCGCTGGACCTGCGGACGATCCAGACGCCCGCCTATATCCAGGCTGGGCGAGAGGATCATATCGCGCCGCTGGAAAGCGTGTGGAAGGCGACGCAGCATTTCGCGGGGCCGATCCGCTTCGTGCTGGCGGGGTCGGGCCACATTGCGGGCGTGGTCAATCCGCCTGCCTCGGGCAAATATCAATATTGGACCTGCGACGATGCGCAGCCCACGCTGGACGCCTTTCTGGACGAGGCGAAGGAGACGAAGGGCAGTTGGTGGCCCGACTGGATCGCGTGGATTCGCGATCAAGCGCCCGCCACCGTCGCGGCGAAGGGGGCGCGCCAGCCCGGCAAAGGGAAGCTCAAGGCGGTCGAGGATGCACCGGGGCGTTACGTGAAAATCCGTTGATCCCGGTGGGTTGCAGCATGGTTGAGGCAGCCCGTTTTTCCCCTGCGGCAAGCGGAATTTCCGGGCTTTGCTGCACTGCACAATAATGCTTGCAATCAACGCCGCGAATCGCTATTGTGCACTGCAACAAAAGGAGGATGGTCGATGGCCGTGACCCCGAAGCCAGTGCGTGCGAAGCCGGTAGCGAAAAAAACGTCGTCCACTCTTTCGGCGAGCGAAGCGCTGAAGGCTGCCGAAGCCGCCATCGAAACGCCCGCGAAAAAGCCGGTAGCATCCAAGCCCGCGGCTCCAAAGCCGCCGCTTGCCAAGCCTGCCACCCCCAAGGCGCCCGTCGCCGCCCCCATTGCCGCCAAGCCGGCGCCTGCCGCAAAAACGGCGGCCCC
>Ga0065704_10000571_pt1 | contig 27678 bp, 20 predicted proteins | sample SwiRhicommuniRL2_FD_59091 | JGI IMG/M metagenome (GOLD analysis project Ga0065704, IMG submission 59091) | Switchgrass rhizosphere bacterial communities from Rose Lake, Michigan, USA - RL2 v2 (version 2) | ecosystem: Host-associated > Plants > Roots > Rhizosphere > Soil | place: East Lansing, MI | reverse complement strand
GGCCCCGCGCAAGCGAGCCCGTACGCTGCCCAGGTCGAAAGCCGCCCAGGTAATGCTCGGGCCCAGCGCCCAGGCGTTGGCCGCCGAGGAGCCGATCTGCGAGCCGCGGCCAGCCGTGAAGCCGAGGAAACCGCTCAGGCTGACCCGTGGGAACAGGTCGGCCTTGGCCACGCCGATGCGCGCCGTGGCAGCGGCCAGTTGGCGTTCGGCACTGAGAATGTCCGGGCGCCGTTGCAGCAGTTCACCCGGGTCGCCGATGGGCAGGGCCTTGGCGATGGCCGGCAACTGTTTCGGGCTCAGGTCCACGCTGAGTTTGTCCGGACGCTCGCCCAGCAACGTGGCGATGCGATTGCGTTGACGCACCTGTTCGGCCTGCAACTGCGGCACGCTGGCTTCCACCGAGGCCAGGCGCGCATCGGCCCGCACCACATCGAGCTGATCGCCGACGCCGGCATCACGCAGGCTTTCGGTGATCTTGCGCGAATCCTGCTGGTTCTTGAGGTTCGCCAGGGCGATCTTTTCCCGCAGTTGCGCGCCGCGCAATTGACCGTAGGCGTCCACCAGTTCGGCGATCATGGTCACCTGCAACTGATAGAGATCGGCTTCGATCGCCTGCTGATTGGCATCGGTGGCTTCCAGGTTGCGCTGGATGCGTCCGAACAAGTCCAGTTCCCAGGCCATGTCCAGGCCCAGGTCGTAACGCTCGGTATTGACCCGGTCGGTGGTCTGTCCCGGGATCTGGCCTTTGCCCAGATTGCTGCTGGCACGGCTGGTGATGGTCGGCATGGCGTCATTGCTGGCGTCATCGCGAATCGCCCGGGCGGCCCGCAAACGGGCGAAGGCCACGCGCAACTCGCGGTTGCCTTCCAGGGAACGGGTCACCAACGCGTTAAGGGTCGGGTCGTCGAACTGCTGCCACCAGATGCCTTCGAACCGGGCACGGTCGAAATTCTTCTGGCCGGCGGCGCCGTCGGTGGCGGTGGTGATATTCGCCGCCTCCGTTTGCGGGGCCTTGTAGTCCGGGCCCACGGCGCAGGCACTCAAGGCCAACACCAGCAAGCTCGGCACGAACGCTTTCAAACTCATTGTTGCGCCTCCAGTTTCAAAGCCCGGGCCGCTTTGCGGGCCTCGCTGCGCTCGACGAAGTTGCGGATCAGTACATAGAACACAGGGGTGAGCAGCAGGCCGAAGAAGGTCACGCCGAGCATCCCGGAGAACACCGCCACACCCATGGCATGACGCATTTCCGCACCGGCACCACTGGAGAACACCAGGGGCACCACTCCCATGATGAAGGCGAAGGAGGTCATCAGGATTGGCCGCAGACGCAGGCGGCACGCTTCCAGCACCGCCGCCAGCGGGTTCATGCCTTCGAGCTGTTTATCCTTGGCGAACTCGACGATCAGGATCGCGTTCTTGCAGGCAAGCCCCACCAGTACGATCAAGCCGATCTGGGTAAAGATGTTGTTGTCGCCGCCGGAGAGAATCACCCCGGTAATGGCCGACAGCAGGGTCATCGGTACGATCAGGATCACCGCCAATGGCAGGCTCCAGCTTTCGTACTGTGCCGCGAGCACCAGGAACGCCAGCAATACGCAGAGCGGGAACACGAACAGTGCGGTGTTGCCCGAGAGGATCTGCTGGTAGGTCAGGTCGGTCCACTCGTAGGTCATGCCGTTGGGCAGTTCGTCCTTGAGCAGTTTCTCGATGGCTTTTTCAGCCTGGCCGGAGCTGTAGCCCGGGGCGGCGGCACCGTTGATTTCAGCGGTGATGAAGCCGTTGTAGTGCATCACGCGGTCTGGCCCCGAGGTGTCGCTGACCTTGATGAAGGTCGCCAGCGGGATCATCTCGCCACGGTTGTTGCGCACCTTGAGCTGGCCGATCTGGTCCGACTCGAGACGGAACTGCTGCTCGGCCTGGACGTTGACCTGGTAGGTGCGACCGAAGCGGTTGAAGTCGTTGGCATACAGCGAACCCAGGTAGATCTGCAGGGTGTCGAAGATGTCGCTGACGGCCACGCCGTGGGTCTTGGCTTTTTCACGGTCGATGGCGGCATCGACCTGNGGCACGTTCACGGTGTAGCTGGTGAACAACCCGGCCAGTTCCGGCACGCTGNGGCTCTTGNTGATGATGTTCATGGTTTCTTTGTACAGCTCGTCGTAGCCCAGGTTGCCCCGGTCTTCGATTTGCAGGCGGAAACCACCGATCGTACCCAGGCCCTGTACCGGCGGCGGTGGGAAGATCGCCATGTAGGCTTCCTGGATCCCGGCGTACTGGCCGTTCAAGGCACCGGCGATGGCGCCGGCCGACATGCTCGGGTCCTTGCGTTCGTCGAAGGGCTTGAGGGTCACGAACACGATGCCGGCGTTCGGGCTGTTGGTGAAACCGTTGATCGACAGGCCCGGGAAGGCCACGGCACTTTCAACGCCCGGTTGCTTGAGGGCCAGGTCCGACATGCGCTTGATCACGTCTTCGGTACGGTCCAGGCTCGCGGCGTCCGGCAATTGGGCGAAGGCCACCAGGTATTGCTTGTCCTGGCCGGGCACGAAACCGGTCGGGGTGGTGGAGAAACCGAAGAAGGTCAACACCATCAGGCCCGCATAGAGCACCAGGGCGATGCCGCTGCTACGAATCACTCGGGCGACGGTGCCCACGTAACCGTGGCTGGCGCGCTCGAAGAAGCGGTTGAACGGACGGAACAACCAGCCACCGAAGAGCTTGTCGAGGAACTTGGAGAAACGGTCCTTGGGCGCGTCATGACCCTTGAGCAATACCGCAGCCAGGGCTGGCGACAGGGTCAGGGAGTTGACGGCCGAAATCACCGTGGAGATGGCAATGGTCAGGGCGAACTGCTTATAGAACTGCCCGGTCAGGCCACTGATGAACGCCGCCGGAACGAATACCGCGCACAGCACCAGGGCGGTGGCGATGATCGGGCCGGTCACTTCGCCCATGGCGCGCTTGGTCGCCTCCACCGGGGTGAGCCCCAGTTCGATGTTTCGCTCGACGTTCTCCACCACCACGATCGCGTCGTCCACCACGATACCGATCGCCAGTACCAGGCCGAACAGCGAGAGGGCGTTCAACGAGAAGCCGAACAGGTGCATCACCGCGAATGTACCGATCAGCGAAACCGGCACCGCCACCAATGGAATGATCGAGGCGCGCCAGGTCTGCAGGAACAGGATCACCACCAGCACCACGAGAATCAGCGCTTCGAACAGGGTGTGCACCACCGCCTCGATGGAGCCACGGACGAAGATCGTCGGGTCATAGACGATGCTGTAGTCCATCCCGGCCGGGAAGCCCTTCTTCAACTCTTCCATCTTCTCGCGAACGTCGTTGGAGATCTGGATGGCGTTGGAGCCCGGACGCTGGAAGATCGGGATCGCCACTGCTGGCTGGTTGTCCAGCAGCGAGCGCAGGGCGTATTGGCTGGAACCCAGTTCGACCCGGGCGATATCCTTCAGGCGAGTGATCTCGCCGTTGGCGCCGGAACGAATGATGATGTTCTCGAACTCTTCCTCGTTCACCAGGCGACCCTGGGTGTTGATCGAGAGCTGGAAAGCCTGGGCGTTGGGCGCTGGCGGTGCACCCAGGGCGCCGGCCGCCACCTGGCGGTTCTGTTCACGGATCGCGGTAACCACGTCGGTGGCGGTCAGGTTGCGCGAGGCGGTCTTGTTCGGATCCAGCCAGACTCGCAGGGAGTAGTCACCCATGCCGAACAGCTGCACATCACCCACACCACCCAGGCGCGCCAGCTCATCCTTGATGTTGAGCAGGGCGTAGTTGGACAGGTAGAGCATGTCGTAGCGTTTGTCCGGCGAGGTCAAGTGCACGACCATGGTCAGGTCGGGCGACGCCTTGTCCACCGTGATGCCGATCCGGGTCACTTCTTCCGGCAGCTTGGGCTCGGTCCGGGTGACGCGGTTCTGCACCTGCACCTGGGCGTTGTCCAGGTCGGTGCCCAGGGCGAAGGTGATGGTCAGGGTGATCTTGCCGTCAGCGGTGGATTGCGAGGACATGTACAGCATGTTCTCGACGCCGGTGATGGCTTGTTCCAGGGGCGCGGCAACAGTCTCGCCGATGACCTTGGGGTTGGCGCCCGGGAAGTTGGCGCGCACGACCACGGTCGGCGGCACGACTTCCGGGTATTCGCTGATCGGCAATTGGAACAGCGAGATGGCGCCGGCGATCAGGATCAGCAGCGAAAGCACTGCTGCGAAGATCGGCCGCGAAATGAAGAACTGGGAAAATTTCATCTTGGATTCAGTCCCTTAACCGCGTGGGGTCGCAGCGGCCAATTTGCCTGCCGCCCCTGACGCGTCCTTGGATGGCGCGACTTGGGGCAGGTTGCTGGCTTCGAGCGCTTTACGTTGTTGTGCCAGGGCGGCAATGGTTTCGTCGCTGGCCATCGGCACGGTTTCAGGCGTGACCGGTGCACCCGGACGAGCCCGTTGCAGCCCCTTGACGATGATGGTGTCGTCCTTGCTCAGGCCGCTGCGCACGATGCGCAGGCCTTCGATCTTCGGACCCAGTTCGACGGCGCGGTAGGCCGGCTTGTTCTCGGCGTCCATCACCAGCACGAATTTCTTGCCCAGGTCGGTGCCGACGGCTTCGTCGTTGATCAGCACGGCGGCGTAAGTGCCGCTGCCCACCAGTTTCAGGCGGGCATACAGGCCTGGGGTGTAGGCACCGTCCTTGTTGTCGAACACGGCACGACCACGGATGGTGCCGGTCTGCGGGTTGACCTGGTTGTCGACGAAGTTCATCTGGCCCTGGTGCGGGTTGCCGTCTTCGTTGGACAGGCCCATGTAGACCGGTGTGGCCTGGCCGCGCTGGCCCTGGCGGGCAAGTTGGGTGTACTTGAGGAAGACGCGTTCGTCGGCATCGAAGTAGGCGTAGACCTTATCCGTGGAGACCACGCTGGTGAGCGGGGTGACGTCAGCGGTCACCAGGTTGCCGGCGGTGATGTCCGCCCGGCTGACGCGACCGCTGATGGGCGAGGTCACCCGGGTGAAGCTCAGGTTCAGCTTGGCCAGGTCCAATTGTGCCTGGATGGCCGCAGCGGCGGCGCGGGCTTCCTGGGCGGCGCTGGTGCGCGAGTCGGCCAGCTCGGCGGAAATGGCATTGCTCAAGCGCAGGCGTTCGCCACGCTGGGCTTCGTTCTCGCTGCGGGTGGCGGTGGCTCGGGCTTGGGCCAGTTGGGCTTCGAGACGACGTACTTCAGCCTGGAAGGGGCGTGGGTCGATCTGGAACAACAGGTCGCCTTTCTTGACCAGCGCACCTTCGGTGAAGGCCACTTCGTCGATCTGCCCGGAAACCCGTGGGCGGATCTCGACGGTTTCCGGCGCTTCCAGGCGGCCGGTGAACTCATCCCATTCGTTGACGGGCTGCTCCAATACCTTGGCCACACTGACTTTGGCCGGCGGCATGGACGCTGCCGTGTCGGGAGTCTTGCCGCAGGCGCTCATCACCAGCACCGCCAGCAGCGCGAGGGGAAAACGCAGTTTTGAAAGTGAATGTTCCATGGATAGCATCCGCCAATGTATTGAGAATGGGCGGATGATGCGTGGCGCAAGGCAGAGGAACGAATCGAATGAAGCAAAGGTAACTATCATTCAGAATGATATAAGCCATCGATAAGGCCTCTAGTCCGGCGATGCTATCCATTGGATGTTGAGTTTATTGTGGCGAGGGGATTTATCCCCGCTGGGCTGCGCAGCAGACCCCAAAAGATTCAGGGTTGCTGCGCAACCCAACGGGGATAAATCCCCTCGCCACAGCCTACTGCGGCAAATAGATGTCATGGACTCGCTTGACTGTCCCATCCGCGCGAAGCGCTTCAACCGCTTCGCGCAAGTCCTCGACCATTTTTGGCGAACATTGCTTCGAGCAGGCCAGGTAAAGGTCAGCGCTGCTGCCGACCTTACTCATGAGCAGTTTGCGCTTGGACACCTTCGGCCAGATGTACAGACTCTCCGGCACGCCGTTGAACCAGGCATCGATACGCCCCATCAACAGCATCTGGGCGGGGTTGTCGCCGATGGCCAGCGGATAGATCTGTTCATCGCTGAACCCTTCGGTGCGCAGGATATCTTCCTGTGCACTGCCCAGGCCGACGCCGATCTTGCGATAGGTTTCCTTCGCTTGGGCGAAGCTGCTCACCCGTCGCTCAAGGCTGAAAAAAGCACGCTCCATAGGCATGATCGAAGCGATCCAGGTGAAGCGATCCTCGCGGGTAGGGATGCGCGACAGTGGCGCGATCAAGTGGTCATGTTCTTCACTGACGTGTTTCTGTGCCCTGGCCCAGGGGAGTAGATGGATTTTTACGGCGTACCCGGCCTTGGTCATGGCCGCCACGGCGACATCGCCAACGATTCCGTGGCCCCTGGGGTCGTTGACGAATGTCAGCGGCGGCGCGTCGAGGATATGCAGTTCTATCTCCAAGGGTTCACCGCGTGCGTTGTTGACAACCAACAGCGGTAACAACAGACAAAGCCTGGGTAGCGCTCTGGTGGGGGCATTCAAGACGCGTTTGCTCGGGCTCATGATCAATACTTCAGGCATTGGAAAGTGGTGCGCCATTCAAAGGGGGCGCGGAAACAGCGTCTTGCAGGCCGACGTTTTTATGTCATGCAGCGCACCCGAAGCGGGTTTGCCACAGTCGTCTTATCAGGACACGCCAGTCTGTTGCCTTGGCCTGACTGCGTGTACTTGAAGGTATAGATCATCCGCTCGACAAAAACCTTGAGCCAGCGCACGGGTTTTTGTTTCGGTGCAAAGAGGTGTGATTCATACGGGGTTGGCTCGGGCCTGCTCGGCAATCAATTGCACCAGTATCCCCGCGGGTTCGGTGAGGCTTTGTCGAGGTCGATGGACGAGCCCGACGTCACGGTGGAAGGTGTGCTCCGCCAGGTCGAGGGCGCGCACACCCTCTGGCCATTTGTGGTGGGTCGCGGTTTGCGGCACCAGGGCCACACCGACGCCGTTTCCAACCAGCTTGATGATGGCCTCCAGTTCATCCAGCTCGCTGACTTCGTGCAAGGCGAAATGCATCTTGCGCAGGAAACGGTCCACCTGCCGGCCACCGAACGACGCCCGGTCATAACGAATGAAGGGTTGGCTGCCAAGCAGTTCAGCCCAGTCGTCTCCGGGGAGCGCGCTTGGAACGATCAGTCGATACGGCTCCAGCGCCAGGGTCATCCAGCGCAGGTCGCTTTGCAGCGAGAACGGCGGGCGGATGATGGCGGCCATGTCGATTTCGCCGGCATCCACCAGGTTGATCAACTCCATCGACACGCCAGGAAGGACCCGCGTGCGGCACTGCGGACATTGTTGGTGAAACCTGGCGAGCGCGTCTGGCAGGAAGGAGCGCTGCACCGAAGCGATAGCGCCAATGTTCACCAGGACGCTGGGGGCAAGCCCGGCAGGACTCGCGCCAAGATTGTCGTAAAGGCGCAACAATTCTTGGGCTTGCAAGAGTATTTGATGGCCCATCCGATTGAGATGAGCCGAGCGTCCCTTGCGGTCGAAAATCTCGAAGCCAAGCTCGGCCTCCAGGCGCTGGATCTGTGCGCTGACCGCCGCCTGGGTGAGGCCGATTTTATTGCCTGCGGCAGCGAAAGTACCTTCCCGTGCTACGGCGATAAGGGTCTTGAGTTCTTTGATCATTCACAAATATTAATTGTGTTACTGAGAGAAATATATTGTTTTTCTTGTTTTGAGCCCGGCCTTACGATGGCCAGGTCCTTACAGAAAGCAGCAGGAGCCATGATGAGCCTTTCTCCCTTCCACCTCGCAATCCCTGTTTATGACCTTCCAGGCGCTCGAGCCTTTTATGGCGAAGTGTTTGGGTTGCAAGAGGGTCGCTCCAGCGCGCACTGGGTCGACTTCAACTTCTACGGCCATCAGTTGGTTATCCATGAACAGCCGAAGACCGCTTCCCAAGAGAGCGCCCACAGCAATCCGGTCGATGGGCACGACGTGCCGGTGCCTCACTTCGGCATCATTCTGGGTTGGCAGGAGTGGGAAGCGCTGGCCGAGAGGCTGAAATCCTTTGGCACCGAGTTTGTGATCGAACCTTACATACGTTTCAAAGGACAGGTTGGAGAGCAGGCGACAATGTTTCTGTTCGATCCTTGCGGTAATGCGCTGGAATTCAAGGCGTTCAAGGATATGAGCCAGATTTTCGCTAAATAGAAGGAAGGGGCGTGCCGGCAGCTTGATAGTGGCTGGCTTGTGACGCTATTACTTAATGGTCACAAGTTGTCAACGATCTTCAGGATGCGTAAGCTGCCTCCATGAACCAGCCCTCAATACCTTCGCCCAGCACCCGCGGCCCCGCCGATCACGACATTCGAAACCAGATTGTCGCGGCGGCCAACGAGCATTTCAGTCAATACGGCTACGGCAAGACCACGGTGTCCGACCTGGCCAAGGCCATCGGGTTCTCCAAGGCCTACATCTACAAGTTCTTCGACTCCAAGCAGGCGATTGGCGAGGCCATCTGTAGCCAGTGCCTGGCAGAAATCGTCGCGGCGGTGGAGCAGGCCATCAGTGAAGACGGGCTTTCAGCGACGGAGCGTTTTCGCCGCTTGGTCAAGGCGCTGATCACCACAGGCGTTAACCTGTTTTTCAATGATCGCAAGCTCTATGACATTGCAGCGTTTTCCGCGTCTGAGCAATGGCCCAGTTCGCAAGTCTACAACGCTCGGATCAAGAGCTTCGTGTTGCAAATCGTGCGCGAGGGGCGCGAGCTGGGCGAGTTCGAGCGCAAGACGCCCCTGGACGAAACCGTAGACGCGATCCATCTGGCGCTGCGGCCTTTCGTCAATCCGTTGTTGCTGCAGTACAGCCTCGATTACGTCGAGGTTGCCCCCACGCTCACCTGCAACCTGATCTTGCGCAGCCTCATGCCTTGAGCTGTGGCTGAAGATTGCACCCAGGCCATTGCAGGCGCTTTATCCATCCGATTCGCCCCATGCTCCAGCGGCTGATGGTCGCCTTTATTTATCCAGTTTGTGACTATTGACACAAATGGTCACATGAATAAATATGGCGTATCTGCTCTTAGCCTGGGGCGTCGGTATGACGAGCTTTGCCAAACTGCTGCAGCAATTCGATCCAGACGCCCCCTTTGTTTCTCCGCCCAACTGGCAGCAAGGTCGTACCATCTTTGGCGGGCTTTCAGCGGCGCTGTCGCTGCAGGCGGTCTTGCGGGAACGTCCGGCGGACTTCCCTCCGTTCAAGTCCGCCCAGGTGTCATTCATCGCCCCGGTGACACAGGCCCAGACGTTCGATGTAAGCGTGTTGCGCCAAGGACGATCAGTCACCTCGGTATCCGTCGACTGTCTGTCGGGTGATGACCTTGCGTTGCGCACAATCCTGCTGTTCGCCCAGCCCCGGGCGAGCAGGATTACGCATGATTCCTGGGGTCGGCCGTTTGTGGAGGGACCGTCCCACTACGCCACCCTGGCGCTGGACAGCAAGATTGCTCCGGCTTGCGCCTATAACTTCGAGATGCGTCCTGCGGGCGGTTCGTTGCCGGTGTCCGGTGCCGAAAGTCCTGAATTATTGATGTGGGTACGCCACCTGGATGCCCAGGGCGTGGATCCGGCCGTTGCCCTGATTGCACTGGCTGACAGTTTGCCGCCGGCCGCCATGACCTGTTTCACCGAACCCGCGGCTATCAGCTCTGCGTCCTGGATGATTGACCTGCCGCAGCCAGCCGCTGCCGGCGAATGGTTTCTTGTGAGCTCTTTCAGCCAGCAGGCGCTGGAAGGGTACTCGCTACAGGACATGGAAATATGGGACGAAAGCGGCCGTCGTGTGCTTTGGGCGCGCCAGACAGTGGCGATTTTTACCTAATACAAACAACCCAGGCTGCACCCCCCAGAGTTCCAATCCAAGAGTCCCAATAATGAAAAAAATAATATTCAAGGCCCCCGTGGGCCTCGTCGTTGCGCTCGCCACTTCTCATGTGCTTGCAAGCGGTTTTGCCCTGAATGAACAGAGCATCAGCGGGATGGGATCGGGGTTTGCCGGTCGCTCATCCTCGGCCGAGGATGCGAGCACCGTCTTCGGTAACCCCGCGGGCATGTCTCGCCTCAAGTCAGAGCAGGTCAGCCTGGGGGCGGCGACGCTCTTCGCGAAGAACGACATCAGCCAGACCCGCAGTACTTTTGGCGGCCAGGAAGACGGCGACGTCGTGCCCACGACCACTGTGCCCATGGGTTACTACGTCAAGCCCATCGATGAACATTGGGCGTTCGGCGTGGGTTTCTATGTGCCGTTCGGCCTGATTACCGATTACGGCAGCGACTTTGCCGGGCGCTATTACGGCAACAAAAGCGAGGTCACGACGCTCACGTTCCAGCCCACCATCAGCTATGCCTTCAATGACAGGGTTTCGATCGGTTTCGGCCCGACGGTCAACCGTATCAGTGGCGAGATAACCGGCACAGTACCCAACCCACTGAGCCCGGGTCGCAATGATGGAAAACTCAAAAGCAACGGCGACGATACGGCCCTTGGTTTCAATGCCGGTGTCTTGGTGCAGGCGACAGATCGAACCCGTGTGGGATTGACCTACCATTCCAAGGTCAGCTACCACCTGGATGCCAAGACCAAGGTCAGCAACGGCATCTTCAGTGTGATAGGGCTTAGCGGGCGCAGCTATGATGCTTCACTGGATGTGGATACTCCGGAGTCCGTGGACATCTCGCTGACTCACCAGCTCGACAATGACTGGACCTTGTACGCGGGCAGCACCTGGACACGCTGGAGTCGCTTCAAGGAACTGACCATCGAGAACACGGGCTTGCCACCTTTATTGAGCGGCGCGCTGGGTACCATCACAGAAGAGCAGAATTGGCACGATACGTGGGCTCACGCCATTGGCACGTCGTATCAGTTGAACAACCAGTGGGTGCTGCGCGCAGGCTTCTCGGTCGACCAGTCGCCCGCCAACAACACCAACCGTGGGCCACGTATTCCTACCGGCGACCGAAAAATCATCAGCTTCGGCGCCGGCTGGACGCCAGTGGACAACGTCACGATCGATGTCGCTTATTCCTATCTGTGGGAGGAGAGCGTACGGGTCAACGAAACCTCGCCGACCAGAGGTGCCTACAGCTCCAGGTACAGGAACAGCGCGAGCGGCCTGGGTACTTCCGTCAGCTATCGCTTCTGATCGATCACCGCTCTAAAGGTCGGGGGCGCGCGTGCATTGTCCCCCGACCTTCAGAATGCCGTTTCCCAGGGTAAAAGCAGCCTTGCTCAGACGCCCATGATGCGTGCCATGAGGCCTTGATGAAACCAGCGTGGCGTGGCCCAGGTCAGGACGGTGATTGCCTTGTTGCCAAACCCCGGAACGACACTCATGCGTCCGGCTTGCAGCGCCAGGATTCCTGCGCGCACAACAGGCTGGGGTTGCATCATCACCATTTTCAAAGCCGGTGTGAGCTTTTGTCTGGCGCTCTCTGCAAACCCGGTGTCCGACATGCCGGGGCAAAGGGCTGTCACGGCGATGCCTTCGTTTTTGAGTTCGCGGTGCAGGGCTTCGGAGAAACGAAGCACGTAGGCTTTTGCGGCAGAGTAAACGGCGAAGTTCTTTACGCCCTGGAAGGACAGCAGGCTTGCGACCATAAGGATGTGTCCACGTTGGCGAATTCGCATGTCAGTTGCGAAGAGGTGGGTCAGGGCCGTCACACTGGCAATATCCACGGCGATCATCGCCAGCGATTGGTCCAGGGACTGAGTCAGGAAAGGCCCCTGCAAGCCATGGCCGGCATTGTTGATGAGCACATCGATCAGGATATTGCGCTCGCTCAGTCGCGCGTGCAGATCGATGATCGCGGGGATCGAGGACAGGTCGACTTGTTCGACGAGCACATCGATGTGGAACCGCTCGCGCAACTGCGCCGACAGCGCCTCGAGTCTATCCAACCTGCGTGCTACCAGGACGAGCGATTTTCCCTGCGCTGCATATTGCCGGGCAAACTCTTCGCCAAATCCGCTTGAGGCGCCAGTGATGAGCACCCAGGAGCGTTCGTTAGGTTTCATATCGTTGTTCTCTGGTTGTGAGCTGAAGGAGAGAGGGGGCGCAAGTGTCGGGTTATCTGGTCAGCTCAGCGAATTGCCACCGGCTCGGCCTCAGGAGGTTGCCAGCCGCCACCTAGCGCCCTGAATGCTGCAACCGCCGCCCGTGCCGACTCCATGCGCGCTTGCGCCCGCGCATCGGAGACTTGCAGCAGCGTCGCGTCGGCATTCAGAACATCGATCAGGCTGGCTGTGCCTTTCTGATAGGCAATGAATGACGATTGGCGGGCCTGCGTCAGCGAGGTTTCGCCCTGGGTGAGGGTGCTCGCCTGGGATTCTCGATTCACCAGCGCGGAGAAGGCATTCTCGACGTCCTCGGTGGCGCGCAATACGGACTGACGGTAGGCCGCCAGCGCTTCGGCTTCCTGCCCCTTGGCCTGGTCGATTTGCGCATTGATGCGGCCAAAGTCGAAGAGTCTCCAGCGCAGGCCCAGTGCGCCGGCCGCCTGGCTGGAGTCGCCGGTGAACAGGTTGCCGCCGGAAACCGCTGTGGCACTGCCCAGTAACGCACTGAGGGAAAATTTCGGGTAGTACTCAGCGACGGCCTCGCCGATACGCGCATTGGAGGCGGCAAGACGGCGCTCGGCCACGATCAGGTCTGGTCGGCGGCGCAGCAGATCGGCGGGGGTTCCCATGGCTGTTATCTGTGGCGCCAGGGGGATGCTTCGTCCGTTCACCAGTTGCGTGCGATGGGTGCCGGGCGGCGTGCCAAGCATGACATCCAGCGCATTCATGGCGGCATCCAGGCCGGTCTGCAGCACGGGCACCGTCGCCTGGACCTGTGACAGGGCGCCCTCGACCTGGTGAACCTGATAGTTGGCCGCAAGGCCCTTGCTGTAGAGCAGTTGGACTTTCTCCAACAGATCCTGCTGTGTCTTGACTTGTTGATTGGCGATGTCCAGCCGTGCCTGCAGCCCGCGGGCGGTGATGTAGAGATCAGCGGTCTGCGCGGCAACGACCAGTCGTGTGGCCGCGACGCCAGCCTCGGACGCCTGGTATTGGGCCAATGCGGCCTCGCGTCCACGGCGCAGGCCGCCGAAGAGGTCGATTTCCCAGCTGGCACCCACGTTAAGTTCGTAGGCGTTGCCGTACCGATCGTATCCAGGCGTCGAGTTCAGCACTTGGCCAAGGGGTGTTTCCACGGATTGGTATGAGCGCGCGGCCTGGCCGTTGATGTTTCCAGAGGGCAATAACGCGGCATTTGCAGCACCCAGGCCCGCCCGTGCCTGGGTGACGCGGGCCGAAGCCTGGGCCAGGTCCAGGTTCTGCTCAAGCGCCTGGGCAATCAGGTCGCTGAGCACTGGATCAGCAAAGCCTTCCCACCACGCGACGAGGCTGGCCGATGTCGCTGCGGACCTCTGCTCGACAGACGCCTGGCCCAGGTAGCGATGCCCTGGCGCAGCGTCCGGACGCTGGTAGTCCGGACCGACCGTGCAGCCTGTCATCAAGCTGAAGCTCACCAGCAAAGCGGCGGGGTGGAGGGGCGACATTGAGACTCCTGGAGTCATGGATGATTTGTGACCATATTATATTATGGTCACATCCTGTCAATGAACACTCATAGGGCGCAATAGTAAGTATGTCCGTTAATCGTTAAGCGCTGCTGCAACTAGCACAGCGGGATGATCTGTGACGATTGACAGAAATAGTCACTGGATTGAGAATGAGGCTCTTGTCCTATCTGCCCAAAAGGGAACCTATGCTCCGGCTTCGACCTGTCACCTTTGCCGCTTGCTTGTTGCCTCTCGTCCTGACGGCGTGTGGCGACTCATCCACCGCTAAAGATCCACGCACGCTTGCGCCCCTGGTGCGGGTTTCTGAAGTCCAGGGTTCGTCTGATCTCTCGCGATCTTTTACCGGCGTCGTGGCGGCTCGGGTCCAGAGTGACCTGGGCTTTCGGGTCGCGGGCAAGGTGCTTGAGCGCCTGGTCGATAGCGGACAGGTCGTCAAACGGGGGCAGCCGTTGATGCGCCTCGACCCCATCGACCTTGGGCTGCAGGCGCGAGCCCAACAAGAGGCAGTCGCTGCCGCTCGGGCCCGGGCCAAGCAGACCGCCGATGACGAGGCACGCTATCGCGACCTGGTCGCCGCAGGCGCTATTTCCGCATCGGGCTATGACCAGATAAAAGCTGCTGCCGATACTGCCAAGGCACAACTCAGCGCTGCGCAAGCGCAGGCTGACGTCGCCCGGAACGCATCGGGTTATGCCGTGCTGCTCGCCGATGCCGACGGTGTTGTGATGGACACGCTGGCCGAGCCCGGGCAAGTCGTCAGCCCCGGGCAAACCGTGGTTCGACTGGCGCGGGCAGGGCAGCGCGAAGCCGTTGTGCAATTGCCCGAGACCTTGCGGCCTGCCGCAGGCGCCACCGCACAGGCGACGCTTTATGGCGTCACCACGGGGGCGGTCACCGCGAAGCTGAGGCTGCTTTCGGATTCGGCTGACCGCGTGACGCGGACCTTCGAGGCGCGGTACGTGCTGGAGGGCGCGCTGGCCAATGCGCCGCTGGGGTCGACCGTCACCCTTCGCATCGCCGAAGACCGCGCGCAACGGCAGGCGCTGCAAGTGCCGATCGCTGCCGTTTTTGACCCGGGCAACGGCACCGGCGTGTGGGTCATAGACGGGGAGCCTGCGAAAGTCACCTGGCGACCTGTGCAGATCCTGAGTTTGAGCGATGACGCTGCACGAGTCGCCGGCAAGCTCAATGTGGGCGAGCGTATTGTCGGGCTCGGCACCCATCTGCTGCGTGAAGGTGAGGAAGTGCGGCTGGCTCAACCGGGTGATGTGAAGGTTGCCGGGGGCCGTCCATGAGCCTCAACCTGTCGGCACTCGCCGTTCGCGAGCGCTCCATTACCGTGTTCCTGATCTTCCTGATTGCCGTCGCAGGCACCTTGGCATTCTTTCAGTTGGGACGTGCCGAGGACCCACCGTTTACGGTCAAGCAGTTGACCGTCATCACGGCATGGCCAGGCGCGACCGCCCAGGAGATGCAGGACCAGGTCGCCGAGCCGCTTGAAAAGCGCCTGCAAGAACTGAAGTGGTACGACCGCACGGACACCTACACCCGTCCCGGCCTGGCCTTCACCATGGTGTCGCTGGTCGATCGCACGCCACCTTCGCAAGTGCAGGAGGAGTTCTATCAGGCGCGTAAAAAGCTCCAGGACGAAGCACTCAAGTTACCGGCGGGCGTGATCGGGCCGATGGTCAATGATGAGTTTTCCGATGTGACGTTCGCGCTGTTCGCCCTGAAAGCCAAAGGCGAGCCACAGCGGTTGCTGGTGCGCGATGCTGAAGCGTTGCGCCAACGCCTGTTGCACGTGGCAGGTGTGAAAAAGGTCAACATCATCGGCGAACAGGCCGAACGCATCTTTGTTTCCTTCTCCCATGACCGGCTGGCCACCTTGGGCGTTTCGCCCCAGGATATTTTCGCCGCGCTGAACAGCCAGAACCTACTCACGCCCGCCGGCTCCATCGAAACCAACGGGCCGCAGGTCTTCCTCCGGGTAGACGGCGCCTTCGATAAGCTGGCAAAAATCCGTGACACGCCCCTGGCGATTCAAGGTCGCACGCTCAAGCTCTCGGACGTCGCGACCGTCGAGCGTGGTTATGAAGATCCGGCCACCTTCCTGGTGCGCAATAACGGCGAAGAGGCCTTGTTGCTAGGGGTCATAATGCGCGAGGGCTGGAACGGCCTGGACCTGGGCAAGGCCCTGGACGCGGAGACGGCCAGGATCAATGAAGGCATGCCACTGGGCATGACGTTGACCAAGGTCACCGATCAAGCCGTGAACATTGACTCGGCCGTCGGCGAGTTCATGGTCAAGTTTTTTGTCGCGCTGCTGGTTGTAATGCTCGTTTGCTTTCTCAGCATGGGCTGGCGTGTAGGCGTTGTGGTCGCAGCCGCCGTACCGTTGACACTGGCGATAGTGTTTGTAGTGATGGCGGCCACCGGAAAGAACTTCGACCGGATCACCCTGGGCTCGTTGATCCTGGCGCTTGGGCTGTTGGTGGACGACGCCATCATTGCTATCGAGATGATGGTGGTGAAGATGGAGGAGGGCTACGACCGGATCAAGGCCTCCGCGTATGCCTGGAGCCATACGGCCGCGCCGATGCTGTCCGGCACGCTGGTGACGGCCATCGGATTCATGCCTAACGGTTTCGCCCAGTCGACCGCCGGTGAGTACACCAGCAACATGTTCTGGATCGTCGGCATTGCCCTGATCGCTTCCTGGGTGGTGGCGGTGGCCTTCACCCCATACCTGGGGGTGAAGTTGTTGCCGGACATCAAGCAGGTCGAAGGCGGCCACGCAGCCATCTACAACACCCGCCACTACAATCGTTTCCGCCAGGTCCTGACCCGCGTCATCGCACGCAAATGGTGGGTAGCCGGCACCGTGATCGCAACATTCGTCGTGGCGATTCTCGGCATGGGGCTGGTCAAGAAACAGTTCTTCCCGACCTCCGATCGTCCCGAGGTGATGGTCGAGGTGCAGATGCCCTATGGAACCTCCATCGAGCAGACCAGTGCCGCCACCGCCAAGGTCGAGGCCTGGTTGCAAAAACAGGATGAGGCAAAAATCGTCACGGCCTACATCGGCCAAGGCGCGCCACGTTTCTACCTGGCGATGGCGCCGGAACTGCCCGATCCTTCGTTCGCCAAGATCGTGGTGTTGACCGAGAACCAGGAAGCGCGCGAGACCCTCAAGTTCCGTCTCCGTGAGGCGGCTGCCCAGGGGCTCGCCCCAGAGGCGCGGATCCGGGTGACGCAATTGGTGTTCGGTCCGTATTCGCCATTTCCGGTTGCCTACCGGGTGATGGGGCCTGATCCGTCGAAATTGCGCGAGATCGCGGGCCAGGTCCAGGATGTCATGCAGGCGAGCCCGCTGATGCGAACCGTCAATACCGACTGGGGGCCGCTGGCGCCGACGTTGCATTTCACCCTGGATCAGGATCGTTTGCAGGCGGTCGGCCTGACGTCAAATGCCGTCGCGCAGCAATTGCAGTTCCTGCTCACGGGGGTGCCGATCACGGCGGTTCGCGAGGACATTCGTTCGGTGCAGGTGGTCGGTCGTGCTGCCGGTGACATTCGCCTCGATCCGGCCAGGATCGAAGGGTTCACCCTGGTGGGCGCGGCGGGCCAGCGCATTCCGCTGTCCCAGGTGGGCGAAGTCGATGTGCGCATGGAGGATCCGATCCTTCGTCGTCGTGATCGCACCCCGACCATTACGGTACGTGGCGACATTGCCGAAGGCTTGCAGCCACCGGACGTCTCGAGCGCGATCATAAAGGCACTGCAGCCGGTCATCGAGACGCTGCCGAGCGGCTACCGGATCGAGCAGGCGGGCGCCATCGAGGAGTCGGGCAAGGCCGGCAAGGCGATCGTGCCGCTGGTGCCGATCATGGTGGCCCTGACGCTGCTGATCATCATCGCGCAGGTGCGTTCGATCTCGGCAATGATCATGGTGTTCCTCACCGCACCGCTGGGCCTGATTGGCGTGGTGCCGACCCTGCTGATTTTCCAGCAGCCGTTCGGGATCAACGCCTTGGTCGGCCTGATCGCACTCTCGGGCATCCTGATGCGCAACACATTGATTCTGATCGGGCAGATCCATCACAACAAACAGGAAGGGCTGGACCCGTTCCACGCGGTCATCGAAGCCACGGTACAACGGGCCCGCCCGGTCCTGCTGACGGCGCTGGCAGCGATCCTGGCCTTCATTCCGCTGACGCATTCGGTGTTCTGGGGGACGCTGGCCTACACACTGATCGGCGGTACGTTCGTTGGCACCATCATGACGCTGGTGTTCCTGCCGGCGATGTATTCCATCTGGTTCAGGATTCGTCCTGACCCTTCAGCGCACGCTCANACAGCTGTGCAGGTTTAAGCAGTGCACTTGTGCTNTTTAGTGAACATCGACTGAGATATGAAGAGGTTTCAATGATGACTTCCCAAGGTCAAAAACGCATCGTCGTCACTGGCGTGGGCATTGTCGGCCCGTTGGGCTGTGGCGTTGAAGAAGTCTGGCAGCGCCTGCTGGCCGGGCGCTCCGGCATTCGCATCCTGTCTGGCGATATTACCGAGGGAACTGGCGTGGCCGTGGGCGGCCAGGTACCTTCGTTGGAGGAGGACGCCATCGCCGGTTACGACCCGGAACGCATCATCCCGGCCAAGGATCGCAAGAAGATGGATCGCTTCATCGAGTTCGCGCTGGTGGCGGCCGAGGAAGCGTTGCAACAGGCTGGCTGGCAACCGACCGATGCCCACGACCAGGAGCGGACGGCGACCCTCATCGCCTCGGGCGTGGGTGGCTTTGGCGCGATTGCCGGTGCCGTACGCACCACCGATGAGCGTGGCCCGCGCCGATTGTCGCCGTTCACGGCACCGGCTTTTCTCGCCAACATGGCGGCCGGGCACGTATCCATCCGGCACGGTTTCAAAGGACCTCTGGGCGCGCCGGTAACCGCTTGTGCGGCCGGGGTTCAGGCCATTGGCGACGCGGCCAGGCTCATCCGAAGCGGCGAAGCGGATATCGCCATATGCGGCGGTACGGAAGCGGCGATAGATCGCGTGACCCTGGGTTGCTTTGCCGCCGCCCGCGCACTGTCCACCGGTTTTGCCGAGCGCCCGCAAGAGGCCTCGCGGCCCTTTGATCGTGATCGCGACGGCTTTGTCATGGCCGAGGGCGCTGGATTGCTGGTGATCGAGTCGCTGGAGCACGCTCTCGCACGTGGCGCCAAGCCCCTGGCGGAACTGGTGGGTTATGGCACCAGCGCCGATGCCTATCACCTGACGGCGGGGCCGGAAGACGGCAACGGCGCTCGGCGTGCGATGGAACAGGCGCTGCGCCAGGCTTCTGTCAGCCCCTCGGATGTGCAACATATCAATGCTCACGCGACGTCCACCCAGGTCGGCGATAGCGGGGAACTGGCCGCCGTTCGCTCGGTGTTCGGCACGGACTCCGGTGTGGCGATTACCTCTACCAAATCGGCCACAGGGCATCTTCTGGGGGCGGCTGGTGGTATTGAGGCTATTTTTACGGTGTTGGCGCTTCGGGACCAGATTGTCCCGCCTACCCTGAACCTGGTTCATCCTGACGAGGCTGCTGCGGGGCTTGATCTGGTTGGTCTGAAGGCCAGGAAGATGCCGATTACCCATGCGCTTTCCAATGGATTTGGGTTCGGTGGGGTCAATGCCAGCGTGTTGTTTCGTCGTTGGGGGCCTGAGGTTTAGGGGGGGCGTGTGTATATCCGTTGCTGCGGTAACGGCTACTTAGGGTTCCGCCTTGACGGCGGCTCACTTTTGGAAGAGCCGGGAGCCGGACCAGCCAAAAGTAAGCAAAAACGCTTTGCCCCACCACTCGGTGCCTCGCCTAGGCTCGGCATGCCCTCACTCCGGCATTGCCATCGTGGTTAACGGGGCGCCCGAGATCAACGTCCACCCCGAGGCGGCCTGACAGCCGACCTGGTTCTTGGTGAAGACCGAATTCATCCTGTGGGAGCAAAGCTTGCTCGCGAAGAGGCCAGCACATCCAGAATCGTCATCGGCTATGACACCGCCATCGCGAGCAGGCTTGCTCCCACATTGGATCTTCAGCAGACACAGAATCCATGTACACCGCAAAACCTGTGGGAGCGAGCCTGCTCGCGAAGAGGGCTGCAAGCCCAACAGCCATGTGACTGACCCATAACCATTGGTGAGGCAATTTTTGCGCTTTTTTCGAAAGTTTAAATGGCCGCAGAAACAGAACCGATTATTCAAAAGTGACGAAAGTGGTGAACCAGGCCATGGCGACCGCCGACGGCCCCGACGTGGTGGCTGAAGTGGTACTCCAGATCGCGCGTGCCGAGCGTCCGAAGTTGCGCTATACCGCTGGCAAAGCGGCCGGCCAGTTGCAGTTCATGCGCAGTTTTTGCTCCGGCACGCTTGCTGGAAACGGGCATCCGCAGGGCGCTGCAGCTCGAAACCAAACGGCCTTCTCAGGCACACTGATGCGGCCTGGCCATACCCGTTGCCGTGTCTGTTGCATCTGCAGGGCAGCGATGACGATCCTTTGAACGAACAGGACAAGAACCATGACATTCAAGGCGCTGCTCACGACTAAAACCGGCGAAGCGATCTCGACCCATCTGGTCGACTTCAAGGACGAGGACCTGATGCCCGGTGACGTTACCGTCGCGATCGAGTTCTCGACCGTGAACTACAAGGACGCCATGGCCCTAAGTGGACGCTCCCCCGTCATTCGCCAGTTTCCGCTGATTCCGGGCATCGACTTCGCTGGTATCGTCGAGACTTCCAGTCACCCGGGGTTCGAGGCCGGCGACCGTGTGCTGGTCAACGGCTGGGGGCTGAGCCAGACCCACCACGGTGGCTTTGCGCAGAGGGCGCAGGTGAGCGGTGACTGGCTGATAAAAGTCCCGGAAGTATTCTCGACCCAGGCGGCCATGGCCATCGGCACCGCAGGCTACACGGCGATGCTCAGTGTCCTGGCATTGGAGCATGGCGGGCTGACCCCGGATCGAGGCGATATCCTGGTCACCGGTGCCAGCGGCGGCGCCGGCTCGGTGGCCCTCGCACTGCTGTCGGGCCTGGGCTATCGAGTGATCGCCTCGACCGGACGGCAAGAGGAGGGCGACTACCTGCGCGACCTTGGGGCGACGCAGGTCATCGACCGCAACACCTTGTCGCAGCCGGGCGCACCGATTGGCAAGGAACGCTGGGCTGGCGTCATTGATTCGGTGGGCAGCCACACCCTGGCCAATGCCTTGGCTCAAACCCAATATCGCGGCGTTGTCGCTGCCTTCGGCCTGGCCCAGGGCGCGGATCTGCCTGGCTCGGTGCTGCCTTTCATCTTGCGTAACGTAACCCTGGCCGGTATCGATTCGGTCAATGCTCCGCAAGCGGTGCGCCTGCAGGCATGGTCGCGACTCGCCCAGGACCTTGATTTGAGCAAGCTGACCCGCACCACCCAGATGGTTGGCTTGGCAGAGGTGCCTGCCGTTGCCGCTCGGGTACTGGAAGGCAAGGTGCGCGGGCGCACCGTCGTGGACGTGAATGCATGAGCCACGCTTCTCGCGCGTTCCGCTACCTGGCGACTTTTTCGGCACTGTTGTTTTTCGTGTTGGCCGCCATCTGGTTGTTCGCGCCGGCCGCGTTGCTGGCCAATTGGGGGGTGGTTTTCGATGGCGGTGTCACGGGGTTGGTAGGCCGGCGTGCGGCACCGCTCTACGCGGGCATTGGAGTTGCGTTGCTGTTGGCCCGCAATGCGCCGCCGTCACCAGGACGAACCGGCGTGGTGGCGGGCTTTGTCACCACGTGCTCGCTGCTGGCGCTGCTGGGGCTGGTCGAATGGGCCATGGGCAATGTCGAATCGGGCATCTTGCCGGCGGTGCTGGTCGAAGTTGCCCTGGCGTTGGTCTTCTTGTTTGTACTAGGTGCTGAAAGTAGGGCCAGGGCCCAGCGATGAACATCTGAGGACCGCTCCGATAATTCTTTCCTCGCGTTCATTTAGCGCCGCAAGGCATTGGTACCTTGCTCCAATGCCCCGTCAAGTCAGCGTCACAGCATGCGGCGCAGGACGTCGCTTCGAGGGTCCCGGTCGAAGAGCCGGTGTTTGAGGGCGCCGGCAATATGCACCACGATCAGGCCGAGCAGGGTGTAGGCGAGCACTTTATGCAGCCATTGAAAGACGACGAACCAGTCGTCATTTTTCCCAAGTAGTTCCGGAAGGTTTATTCCGAAAAAGAACACCCCGTCACTCATCGTGTAGGTGCTCGACATCGAATAGCCCATCAACGGGACAATCACCAGCAGTGCATACAAGGTGCGGTGCGCAAGCCATGAGGAAACTCTCTCGTAGCGCGCCAGCGTCTCCGGCGGTTGCGGCAGCCTGGGGGTGCGCACGCGCAGGGTAATCTGAATCAGGGCCAGCAGAAACGCCAGCACCCCAAAGGATTTGTGCCATGGGTAATAGAGCTCATATTTGCTCGCCACTTCGTCATCGAGCCCGGTCATGTGCCAGCCTGCCCAGAGGAGGCCGGCGATGAGCACGGCGCGCACCCAGTGCAACATACGCAGGGACGTCGGATACCGATCAATTATTGTTTGATTTTCCGGATTCATCGCGGTCTCTCCATCGATCATCAAGCCATCGAAATGCACGTTTTGGACGGCCACCCTCCACGACACAGGGCCTTGGAGGGTGGTCCGGTCAGTGCGGTTTTTTGTTCTCAGTTGGGTAGCAATACGGTAATGACTTTCTCTTCGGTATAGGCCAACGCGCCGCTAAATCCGCCTTCACGGCCAACGCCACTGGACTTGACGCCGCCCCAGGGCAAGTTGGCGTCCAGCGGGCTCCAGCAGTTGATGCCCACGGCACCGGCCTTGACTGCTGCGGCGACGCGGTGTGCTCGCACCAGGTCGCTTGTCCAGACCGTGGCCGCCAGGCCGTAGTTGGAATCGTTGGCCAGTGCGATCGCCTCGTCCTCGCTGTCGAACGTGATCACCGTGCCGACGGGGCCGAAGATCTCGTCCCGGGCGATCGCCATGTCATTGCTGGCATTGGCGAAGATCGTCGGCCGGACAAACCAGCCCCGTTCAGGGCTCGATACGCCGCCGGCCAACAGGGTGGCACCTTGGTCTATGCCCAGTTGGATGTAACGGTTGACGCGATCCAATTGCGCCTTCTTGGCCACCGGTCCCATCTGTACGTCGGGTTGCCGAGGGTCACCGACCTTGACGGCTCGCGCGGCATCGGCAAGCGCTGCGGCGAAGCGATCAGCGATGTTGCGTTGGACCAGGATGCGCGAGCCAGCCGCGCAGATCTGTCCCTGGTTGGCGAACAGGCCGAGCGAGCAGCCGAACAGCGCGTCCTCGAACGAGGCGTCGTCGAAGACGATCTGTGGGCTTTTGCCGCCCAGCTCCAGTGCCACGTGCTTGAAAAGCACGCCGGCGGTGCGCTGGATCTCGCGTCCGGCCTCGGGGCTGCCGGTGAAGCTGATCTTGGCGACGTGCGGGTGCTCGCACAAGGCGCGTCCCACCTCGTTGCCGTAGCCGGTGACCACGTTGATCACGCCGTCAGGGAAGCCCGCTTCCTGAGCCAGCGCCGCCAGGTGCAGGGCCGACTGTGGCGTCTCTTCCGAAGGCTTGATGACCACGGTGCAGCCGGCCGCCAGCAAAGCGGCGAGCTTCCAGACTGTGATCATCAGCGGCGAGTTCCAGGGAACGATGGCGCCAACCACGCCCACCGGCTCCCGGATCGTGTACGAGAGGGCCTTGGTGCCGAAGTAGCCGCCGGTGGGAATGGTGCGGCCCTCCAGCTGGTTGGCCCAGCCGGCGGCGGCGCGCAGGTTGGCGATGGCGTTGGGTACGTCCAGCCGGCGCGGCTCGATCGGTGAGCGCCCGATGGCATTGGCGTCCAGGTCAGCCAGCACGTCGGTGTCGCGCTCCACCAGGTCCGCCAGCTTCGACAACAGCCGGCCACGCTGGGCGCCGTCGAGCTGGCTCCAGGCGCCACCTTCAAGTTGGGTGAGTGCCGCCGCTACGGCACGGTCCACGTCCTCGACGGTGCCGCGTGCGGAGCTGCCGTAGATCTGTTCTGTCACGGGGTCGACGAGTGTCATGCGACGGCCGTCGGAGGCCTCGAAGGACGCGCCTTCGATGAAGTGGTTCAGGTGTTGAGTCATTTTGCAGTCCCTGATTGATGTGGAGTAGTCGGGGTATGCACACCTCATCCCTTGAGGGAGGCCAGGGCGTCGCCAAAGATGTCCAGTGCCTTGAAGAACAGCGCGCGCGAGATCGTCAGCGAGGGCATGACGCGCATCACGTTGCTGTAGCGACCGCAGGGAATCATCAGCACCCCGTGGTTCAACAGGTAGCCCATGAGTTGGCCGATCTTGTCCGGTGCCAGTGGCGCCTTGGTGACCGGGTCCTCGACCAGCTCGATCCCGATCATCAGGCCGCGACCACGGACTTCACCGACCAGCGGGCTGTCGAAGCCACGGATACGTTCCTGCGCTTGCAGCCCCAGCGTGTGGGCGCGGTTGAGCAGATCGAGCTCCGGGTCCTGGAGGATGCTGATGTTGGTCAGCGCCACGGCTGCGGACAACGAGTTGGCGGCGAAGGTGTTGGGCATCGATCCGTCAGGAATCTTGGCTGCCAGGTCTGAACGCATGATCAGGCCCGCCATCGGCAGGTCGCTGCCGATGCCCTTGCCGAAGGTGAGCATGTCGGGCTTCACGCCCGAGTGCTCGACCGCCCACATCTTGCCGGTACGCCCCGCGCCGGACTGCACTTCATCGACGATCAGCAGCGCGCCGCTGCGGTCGCAGGCCTTGCGCAACAGTTGCAGGAACTCGGGTGAGGGGGGCACGTAACCGCCTTCGCCCTGCACCGGTTCGACGATCACGGCGGCCACGTCATCGGCGGCGGTGTAGGGGGTGTTCAGCAGGTAATCCACGTAGTCGCCGGCAATCTGCTCGGCGCTTTTGTGCGTGGTGTCGAAGGGGAAACGGTAGGCATAAGGGTAGGGCGCATGAATGACCCCGCCCATCTGGGCGCCATAGCCCTTGCGGTAGGCCGTGCCTGTGGTCAGCGCACCGGAGGCGTTCCACACGCCGTGGTAGCCGCCGTGGAAGGCGATGATCTGGTGCCGTCCGGTGACGCGTTTGGCGAACTTGATCGCCGCCTCCAGCGCATCGCTGCCGCTTTGCGTGAAGAAAGTGATGCAGTCGCCGCGCAAGCCGTCGGGTGCGATCTCGGAGAGCTTGGCGGCCAGTTCGGTGCGCCGGGTGCTGTTGACTTCCAAGGCATGCATCAGCACTTCGGATTGCTCGCGAATGGCCTGCACCACCTTCGGATGGCAGCGGCCTACGCTGCTCACGCCCACGCCAGCGGACAGGTCGATGTAGGTGTTGCCATCGGCGTCCTTGAAGGTCGCGCCGAAGGCCCGGTCCATGGCGACGGGCATGCGTCCGCCGCCGCGAGCCATCGACTCGGTACGTGCCGACAATGCCAGGGCCTCGGTGGCCCTGGGGCCAGGAATGGCGGTGTTGATCCGCGGGGCATCGGCGAAATGGAGGGATTCTAGTTTGGCTTCACTCATGACGGTCTCTCAGGATGTCGGTTTCAGTGTCCCGATCATCCTCGTGGCCCGTTCCAGGCCGGTAGCCCGAATCGGCACATTGGGCGGGCCGCCTCGAGCGTCAGCACCAGAGCACTGCCATGATCAAAGAGAATTTGCATAATTCTCTTAATGTGAGAATATCGCGCAACAAGGCATTCTAAGAACAAGAATATTGGCCGAGGCTCTCGTCATCATGAAAAATCAGAACATCAGCCATTTTCGTGACATCCACGTCCACGCCGCCACCGTCCAGGAGTGGAATCAGGACTACAACCAGCTAACCGCCGGTACGGCCGAGAGTTCGCTCATCCAGTTGACGACGGGGCGTTGCCACGTATTCCGCGAGCAGATCAACCAGCGCGTGGTGCAGCATGGCGTGGCCCCCCGAGGCAAGATGTGCTTTGCCGTGCCGATCACCGTCCCGGGTTCGATTCGGATGCAGGGTCGAGAGGTGGACGAGAGCAGCCTGTTCTTTCTTCATGGCGGTGAGGAGTTCATGTTCCACATGCCGATGGGCATGGAGCTGCTAGCCATTACCTTCGAACGCGAATTGTTCGAACAGGCGTTGGCGCAAACCGCGTCGGCCAAGGAAATCAGCCAGTTACTCCGCCAGCCAGTGATCAGGCTCCCCCCGCAACGCTACGCTGACGCTCGACGTCGGATGCTGGCTGCATTCTCCCAGGCGCTCTCGAACGAAGAACTCGACAATGGGCAGGACCGGGAGCTGGCATTTGAACAGGCCATGCTCGACGAGTTGCTGCAACTCATGACTGACCCGGCCTGTGACAAGCAGCAGCGTTCGCCAAGCTCCACGCGCAGCTTCATTGTCGAGAAATGCCATCGCCTGGCGACCGCGGAACTGAACAACGTGCCCAGCGTCGACGAGTTGTGCCAGCGACTCCAGGTGAGTCGACGTACCGTGCAGAACAGTTTCCGCTCGGTTGCCGAGACGACCCCGATCAATTACTTGCGCTCCGTGCGGCTCAACGGTGTACGCCGGACCTTGATGACCACCCAGGCGTCGCGTCTTTCGATCGGCGATGCCGCCGCCCAATGGGGTTTCTATCACCTCAGCCATTTTGCCGCGGAATATCAGGAACTGTTCGCCGAACTGCCCTCTCAAACCGCGCGCGCTGCCATCAGCGGTTGCGTGCTTGCTTGAATATCTGCCTGCTGCACTGCGCACGGGCTGGCTTGATTTCACAAGGATGTAGAAACGATGAATAGCCTTCGCCGCCTGCTCAGAGTCTTCGACTTGTTTCGCCCTGAGCAGCCGGTCATCGATGTGGACATCATTTGCCAGGAGCTCGGCTACACGCCTGCCACCGCCTATCGTTATCTGCGCGAGCTCGGCGACGCGGGTTTCTTGAAGCGGTTGCCGCGCGGCTACGCACTCGGCCCTCGAATCGTCACGCTGGAACATCAGATGGCGAACTACGATCCGTTGCTGGCGTGCAGCCGGGACCTGGTCGACAGGTTGGTCGACGATACCGGCCTGGATGCGCTGGTCAGTGAGTGGCATGGCGATTCAGTGGTCAACGTGCTGATCCAGCGGGGTTCCGATGTCGGCCCGGTCGGTGGCGACAGGGGGCGCCCGATCGACCTTTTCCACAGTGCCACCTCGCGGGTCGTGTTGGCGTATCTGCTGCCGCGCCAGATCCGACGCATCTATGACGCTCACGCGATCCCGTCCGGATTGTTGCACCTGGGGTTGGCGTGGAAGCCGTTCACCAAGAGCCTGCTCGCCATCCGCAAGCAGGGCTACTGTATCAGCGAAAGCGAGTTGCACCCGGGACGCAGTGGCGTTGCGGCGCCGATCTTCGACGAAAAACGGCGCGTCCTTGGAAGCATGACCCTGGTCGGGCGCAGTGAACGGTTTCGGGCGTTTCAACCGGGCTACCTGTGCGACCTGGTTACCGGCGCGGCATCGGAACTGACGGCACGTATCGCCTTGCAATGAGGGGGTAGGGGGGATGGATGATGACCCGTCCGGTTTTTTCCGAGCACAGGTCTCTTGTTACCGATTTGGGATAGTGGGAGGTTCAGGGAGAGGCATAGGATCGAATCCAGCGTGCGACAAGAACAATAACGCCATCCGGTGACGGTGAGCGGTTGACTGCATCGATCCTACAACGCCTGCCTCATACAATAAGGTCAAGAAAACATGAGTGTACCTCTCCCGGTCAACAGCTCCACGGAGCTCAAGCGTGGGGCCCTGGGTGTCGGCTTCATCATCTTCTTCGTGGTTTCGGCGGCGAGCCCCTTGAGTGTCATCGCCGGCGGCTTTCCCATTGGCATCATGCTGGGCAACGGTGCCGGCACACCGGCGTTGCTGATCCTGGCCCTGCTGGTGTTACTGGCGTTCTCGGTCGGCTACACGACCATGTCCCGGCACGTCACCAACGCCGGCGGTTTCTATGCGTTCACCTCGCGCGGCCTGGGCGGCCTGGCCGG
>Ga0065704_10000358_pt1 | contig 27729 bp, 22 predicted proteins | sample SwiRhicommuniRL2_FD_59091 | JGI IMG/M metagenome (GOLD analysis project Ga0065704, IMG submission 59091) | Switchgrass rhizosphere bacterial communities from Rose Lake, Michigan, USA - RL2 v2 (version 2) | ecosystem: Host-associated > Plants > Roots > Rhizosphere > Soil | place: East Lansing, MI | reverse complement strand
ATACATATAGAGGCGGCCATCGGTATCGAGGAACAGGCAAGGGTCCTGGTAACCTGCCGGAATGTCCGCCGCGACGGTCCACTTGCCCGAACCGGGGCCGTCGGAAACCCAGATCTGTCGAACGCCCTCGCTCACTGCCAGGTAGAGCTTGCCGTCCATCTCAACCGCGGTCGGGGCGAACTTTTCGATCGCATAGCCGCTTGGCTTGACGAACTGCCAGTTGTCGAGCGTCTTGGAATGCCAGTAGCCAAGCGAGTGCGATGCGAAGAGCCAGTATTCGCCCTTGAAGAACACGACAGTAGGGTCAGCCGCCTCGCGAAAAGGCACCCGTGGCGTCTTGAACGGCATCGAGGGTGCCTGAAAACGATAGGGCAAATCAATCGGGTTTGCGTAAGTGCGAAGGCGATCCTGCGCTTGAGCGGCCGGGGCTGCCGCCAGGCACATCGCACCCATCGCGAGGCAGAGACCGATCCGTGTACCACGATTGTTCAAGTCGATTTCCCAGCTATCAAGTTCGTCGCTATCGGCTCGGGATATATCGATTTTGTGCGAACCGCCAAGCCAACGATGACCGGGTGAGCTTCTGCAATAAGATCGGGAAGGGCGTGCCTCCAGCGCGCGCACTGCCGCCGCAACCGGAAGGAATCCATCGGTTTCGAGGCGTCCGGACTGGCGAAGCCGCTGTCTGTTAGAGCGCGGCATCCCCGCAAACCGTCCCCAGAAACCGTCGCGCAATCGCGCCGGCTTCGTCGCTCGAAAAGCACTGCGGCGACAGGCACAGTTCCAGCCACAGACCGTCGACCAGCGCCGTCACTGCAATCGCCGCATGGCGCAGGTCTGCTTCTGGCGCGCCGGTATCGCGCAGCAACTGTTCCAGCCGGGCGCGATAGCCGGCATATTGTTCGTCGTGCTGGCGGGCGATCTGCGGCTGGCTGGTGACAAGGCTCCAGAACGCGATCCACGTGGCCAGCAGCGCCGGCTGCGCGATCGGCGCGGTGAAGCTGGCGGTGACGAAGGCTTCCAGCCGGGCGTGGGGCAGGGCCGGCGCAGCAGCCACGGCAGCATCCAGCGCGCGGGTCACCATGGCATCGACGTGGGTATAGGTTTCGGCGATCAGCGCGTCGATCCCGGTGAAGTAATGCCCCACCAGACCCGGCGAAACCCCCGCTTCATGGGCAATGGCACGCACGCTCGCGCCATTGGCACCGGCGCGCGCCAGCACGCGCATTGTCGCCTCGATCAGGCTTTGCCGCCGTGCGTCGGGCTCTGCCCGCTGCCGCGTCTGGCGGGGTTTCCTGGCGCGGGGCGTATGGGAACGCGACGGGCGCCCCGGCCGGGCATCGGCACCTTGCATCTTGCACTTCCCGAGTGTTGTTGTACGATCGTCCAATAAGGCGATGTGCGGGGAATCATCCATGGCCGATCTTGCTCTTGATGAACACCGTCATTCGGTGATGAACCAGTGCGCAGGGCACGGCGGCGCGCCTGATCCCGATGCGGATTGGAGCCTGCCCGGTTGGATCTACCACGATCCCGAATTTGCCGCGCTGGAAAGGGAGCGGATCATCCGCCCGTCGTGGCAGATCGTGTGCCATGAAAGCGATCTCGATCGGCCCGGTGCCTGGCGCAGCCTGTCCTATTGCGGCGAAAACGTGATCGTCGTGCGCGGCGAGGATGGCGCCCTGCGCGCGTTTCTCAACTTGTGCCGCCACCGCGCCATGCGCCTGGTGGAAGGCGCGGCGGGCTGCGCGCGCAAGCTGGTGTGCCCCTATCACGCCTGGACGTATGAAACCGACGGCCGGCTCACCGGCGTGCCGATGAAGCGTGATTATCCCGCGCTCGATCTCGCGCAGAACGGTCTGTTCCCGGTGGGCCTTGAGCTGTGGCATGGCTTCGTCTTCGTGCGGCTGGAGGATCGCGGCTTCCCTTCCGTTGCCGACATGATGGCGCCCTACGAAGCCGAAGTGGCGCCCTATCGCCTGGCAGACATGCGCCGCATGGGCGATGTGCGCGAACGCCCGCGCGCGGTGAACTGGAAGAACGTGGGCGACAACTATTCGGATAACCTGCACATTCCCGTGGCCCACGATGGCCTGACGCGCATTTTCGGCAAGTCGTACGAGATTGCGGCCGAGCCTTGGGTCGATCGCATGAAAGGCGATCTGGTCGATGCGCCGAGCCCGCATTTCTGGGAGCGGTTCTACCAGGCGCACCTGCCGCGCATGCCGCACTTGCCCGATGCGGCGCAGCGGCGCTGGCTCTATTACAAGCTCTGGCCCAACATGGCCTTCGATATCTATGCCGACCAGGTGGATTTCATGCAGTGGCTGCCCACATCGCCCACCACCTGCACTTTGCGCGAAATGGTGTTCAGCCTGCCCGACAGCGCCACGCCGCCGGGGCAGGCGCGCAAGCTGAAACTGGTGCGCTATGCCAACTGGCGCATCAACCGCGTGGTCAACAGCGAAGATACCTGGCTGATCAGCCACGTACAGCAGGGCATGCACTCGCATCGCTACGGCGCCGGCCCGATCGGCCGCAGCGAGGTCTGCCTGCGCAGCTTTGCCCGCAAGATCCGCACGCTCATTCCCGAAGCCAGGCTGCATCACCAGCCCGAACCGGGCTGGAGTGGTCGCTGAAACCTTTTCCATCCGATCCCACGAAGGAACCCACACGATGAGCAACCGCTACGATGCGCTGATTATCGGCGGCGGCCACAATGGCCTGGTCTGCGCGTTCTACCTGGCCAAGGCCGGCATGAAAGTGCGCGTGCTGGAGCGGCGCGATATCGTGGGCGGCGCCTGCGTGACCGAGGAATTTCACCCCGGCTTCCGCAATTCCACCGCCAGCTACACCGTCAGCCTGCTGCGGCCCAAGGTGATTGCCGACATGCAACTGGCCGATCACGGCTATCGCGTGCTCGAACGCCAGATCAGCAACTTCTTCCCCTTCGCCGATACCTATTTGAAGCTGGGCGGCGGCGCCCAACGCACCCAAGCCGAATTCGCGCGCTTTTCGCAAAAGGATGCCCAGGCCTATCCGCGCTATGACGCTGCGCTGGAAAAGGTGGCGCAAGTGCTGCGCGACATTTCGCTGCAGTGCCCGCCCAACGTGGGGGGCGGACTGCACGCACTTGCCGCAGCCGCCAAGCAGGGCTGGCCGCTTGCCAAGCTGGACATTGCTGCGCAGCGTGACCTGCTCAATATCTTCACCCGTTCGGCACGCGATTTCCTCGATGCCTGGTTCGAGGACGATCACGTCAAGTCCGCCTTCGGCTTCGACGCGGTGGTGGGCAACTTTGCCGGCGTCTCCACCCCCGGTTCGGCCTATGTCCTGCTGCACCATGTGTTCGGCGAAGTGAATGGCAAGCTGGGCGCCTGGGGCCACGCGGTGGGCGGCATGGGCGCGATCACCCAGGCCATGGCCAAGGCCTGCGAACTGGCCGGTGTGGAGATCAGCCTGGAAAGCCCGGTGGCCAAAGTGCTGGTCAACAACGGCAAGGCAGCGGGCGTCAAGCTGGCGGGCGGCGAGGAACTCCACGCGCCCATCGTTGCCGCCAATGTCGGCCCCGCGCTGCTCTATCGCCAGTTGGTCGATCGCAGCGACCTGGCGCCCGATTTCGCGCAGGCCATCGATGGCTACAAGACCGGCTCGGGCACGTTCCGCATGAACGTGGCGCTGTCGGAGCTGCCCGATTTCTCCGTGCTGCCCGGCAAGGCCCAGGCCGAACACCACACCGCCGGCATCATCATCGCGCCGGGCATGGACTATATGGACCAGGCCTATGACGACGCGCGCGTCCATGGCTGGTCGAAAAAGCCCATCGTCGAAATCAAGATTCCCAGCACCGTGGACAAGACCCTGGCGCCCGAAGGCTGCCATGTGGCCAGCCTGTTCTGCCAGCAGTTCAGCCCGCAATTGCCCGATGGCCGCAGCTGGGACGACGTGCGCGAGCAGGTGGCCGACCATGTGATCGACACGATCACCGAGCACGCGCCCAACTTCAAGAACGCGGTGATCGCCCGCCAGATTCACTCCCCGCTCGATCTGGAGCGCAAGTTCGGGCTGATCGGCGGGGACATCTTCCACGGCCGCATGAGCCTGGAACAGCTTTGGGCCGCGCGCCCGGTTCTGGGCCACGGCGATTACCGCGCGCCGATCAAGGGCCTCTACATGTGTGGTTCGGGCACCCACCCCGGCGGTGGCGTCACCGGTGCCCCCGGCCACAACGCCGCGGCCGAAATCATCCGCGACCGCTCGCTCCTGTGGAAAATGCTGCACCGAGGTTGACGCAGCAAAACAAGCCCGAAAAGCCCCCTCCTCTTCAGAGGAGGGGGTTGGGGGTGGTGCGAAGCCTTACGCAAGGCCAAGAAAAAGCCAAACCCCGGATCAAGTCCGGGGTGACGAAGCTGCCGATGTCTTCCCCCACCGCACCGCCAGGTAAACCGGCACGCCCAGCGCCACCAGCACCAAGCCATAGGCAATGGCCTCCAGTCCCAGGCCCCACAGCGCCCAGGCATTGAATGCCCCGGCCAGCATGGCCACGGCCACCACGGCCCATTCGTCGCGCAGCAGCCGCATCGCCGCGGCCATCGTGGCCACATAGGTCAGCATGCCGGCGGCCAGGCTGATCGAGGCGATGAACGTGAACAGGTTGCCCATGTCCCGCCCGAAATTCAGCAGCGTGATCACGGTCAGCAAGCCCGAGGAAACCAGGTGCGCATTCACTGGCGTGCCGGCGCGGGTTTCCTTGCCGAACCAGGCGGGAAACAGCCCGTCGCGCGCCATGGCCCAGGGCACTTCGCCTTGCACCAGGATAAAGCCGTTGAGCGTACCGAACGCGCTGATCGCGGCAAACACCGCCACCACGCCCGAAACGTCGCCGCCCAGCCGCGATCCCAGAAATTGCGCCACCGGGGAAGGGGAGGCGCCCGCCGCGCCTTCGGGCATATAGGCGCGAAACGCGAGCGCGATGCCAAGGTAGATCGCGCCGGCCAGCGCCACGCCCCACATCGTGGCGCGCGGCACCACGCGGCTGGCATTCTCCACTTTGTCCGATGGCACGGTGGCCGATTCCAGCCCGAGGAAGCCCCAGAACGTCAAGCCCGCCGCGCTCGCCACCAGGCCCGGCGTCAAGGGCAGCGCCGGCTGTACCACGCGCGGCGTGCCGGAAAGCCATAGCCACAGCGCCAGGCCGATCAGCAGCGCCAGCGGCAGCAGCTTGAGCACGGTCGTCACCACCTGCACATCGCCCGCGCTGCGCACGCCGCGAATGTTCACGGCCGTGAGCAGCCACACCGCCCCCACGGCCAATGCCGCCGGTGCCCCAGGCGTATTGCCCAGCGGCGGGTAGAGCAGGCTGAGGTTGGACACCACCGCCACGGCCACCGCGCCATTGCCCGACCACAGCATGGTCCAATAGGCCCACGCCGCCGCAAATCCCGCAGCCGGGCCAAAGCCTTGCATGACATAGGCAAACGGCCCGCCCGGCGCCGGCATCCGCGCCGCCAGCCGGGCAAACACGAATGCCATGCACAGCGAACCGGCGATCGTCACCATCCACCCGGCCAACTGGTTCACCCCCAGCGGGGCGAGCGTGGCGGGCAGCAGGTAGATGCCCGAGCCGATGAGGTTGCCCACCACCAGCGCCAGCGTCATCCAGAACCCCAGGCCGCGTTGTGCCAGCCTGTCCTTACCTGTGTCGCTCACGCCATAGTGTCCTCGGGGCCTGGTATCGGCAGAGACTAGCGCTTGATCGCGCGGCGTCACCATGTTTGTTGTGTGCCAGCATGACCACCGTGACTCTGCCGCTTCGCCCGGCCTACGATCCGCGTCTTGTCGCTGCCGCCGCTGCGATGAACGCCAACGACTTGCCGCGCGCCGAGCCCCTGCTGCGCGCCCTGCTCAAGGACGATCCGTTCGACGCGCGCGCCATCCGCCTCTTTGCCGAACTGGCCGGGCGGATCGGCCGCTATGCCGATGCGGAAAACCTGCTGCGCCGCGCGATCGAGCTTGACCCGGCCTTCACCCCGGCGCGCGCCAACCTGGCGCTGGTGCTCTATCGCACCAACCGCGCCGAAGAAGCGCTGGCACAGTTGGACCAGGTCACGGCCGAAGACCCTGACAACCTGGGCCATGCCAATCTGGCCGCTGCCGCCAACGGGCGCATCGGCGCGTTTGACGAAGCGCTGGCGCTCTATGAAAAGGTGCTCGCCGATGCGCCGAACCAGCCGCGCGTTTGGATGAGCTATGGCCACATGCTCAAGACCGTGGGTCGCCAGGCCGATGGCATTGCCGCCTATCGCCGCGCTATCGACCTTATGCCGGGATTGGGGGAGGCGTGGTGGAGCCTCGCCAACTTGAAGACCGTGCGCTTTTCCGATCAAGACATTGCCGCGATGGAACAGGCGCTGGCCGATCCCGATCTTGGCGCCGAAGACCGCTGGCATCTCGATTTCGCGCTGGGCAAGGCGTTCGAGGATCGCCAGCAGGCGCAGGCCGCGTTCGCGCACTATGCTGCCGGCAATGCCCTGCGCCGCCGCCGCATTCCCTACAAGGCCGAGGACACCACCACCACGGTGGGCGCGATGATCGCCACGGCCACGCCTGGCCTGTTCGCCGCGCGCGCCGGCACAGGATGCGAAGCGCCCGATCCGATCTTCATCCTCGGCATGCCGCGCGCCGGCTCCACCCTGGTCGAGCAGATCCTGGCCAGCCACAGCCAGGTGGAGGGAACCAGCGAACTGGCCGATATCGCCCAGCTCGCCCGGCAGGTCCCCGATTACCCTGCCGGCCTGGCCGCGCTGGACCCGGCAGAGCTGCGTCGCATGGGGGAAAGCTATCTGCGCACCACGCGCATCCAGCGCCACACCGACCGGCCCCTGTTCATCGACAAGATGCCCAACAACTGGCTGCACGTGCCGCTGATCCGCCTGATCCTGCCCAATGCCCGCGTGATCGACGCGCGCCGCCATCCGCTGGGCTGCTGCTTTTCCAACTTCAAGCAGCACTTCGCACGCGGACAGGGCTTTACCTATGATCTGGTCGACATGGGCCGCTACTATGCCGACTATGTGCGGTTGATGGCGCATGTCGATGCCGTGCAGCCCGGCCTTGTCCACCGCGTGATCTATGAACGCATGGTAGAGGACACGGAGAACGAAGTACGCGCGCTGCTGGCCGCCTGTGGCCTGCCGTTCGAGCCGGCCTGCCTCGCCTTTCACCAAACCGAGCGCGCCGTCCGTACGGCCAGTTCAGAGCAGGTGCGACAGCCGATTTTTCGAGACGGCACGCAGGCTTGGCAGCCCTTCGAGCCCTGGCTCGATCCCTTGAAGGCTGCACTCGGCCCCGTGCTCGATGCCTATCCGGATGCGCCGGAACATTTTGCCTGAAACGGGAAATACGTTGCAAAACTGCCACGCTCATCTGTGATCGATTGGTGGAAATTGTAACCGCTTGACGCAATATCATGTCACGGCGCACACCCTTGCCCAACAAGAATTGCAACAGGGTGGGTTAAGCATGCGCATCGCTTCCGGGGGTCTTTCGCGTCTTCTGCTGATGACCAGCACCGCGCTGCTCGCGCCGGCAACCGTCGCCATGGCGCAGGACGCCGCGCCACAGGCGCCGGCCGAAGAAGGTGGCGGCAATGTGATCATCGTCACCGCGCAAAAGCGTTCGGAAAACCTCCAGAACGTGCCGATTTCGATCCAGGCACTGGGCACGCAAAAGCTTGACCAGCTCAACGTGTCGAACTTCAACGGCTATACCCAGCAATTGCCCACCGTCGTGGCGCAAAGCGCGGGCACACCGGGTACCAACATCATCTACATGCGCGGCGTTGCCTCGGGCGGGGACGGCAACCACTCGGGCTCGCTGCCTTCGGTGGGCGTCTATCTCGACGAGCAGCCGGTCACCACGATCGGCGGCAACCTCGACGTGCACGTCTACGACATTGCCCGCATCGAAAGCCTCGCCGGCCCGCAGGGCACGCTCTATGGCGCTTCGTCCGAAGCCGGCACGATCCGCATCATCACCAACAAGCCCGATACCTCGGGCTTCTATGGCCGCATGGATGTGGAAGGCAACACGGTCCACAAGGGTGGCACTGGCGGCAAGGTGGAAGGGATGGTCAACATCCCGCTCTCGCCCATGGCCGCGCTGCGCGTCGTCGGCTTCTATGAAAAGGATGCCGGCTTCATCGACAACGTGCCGGGCGTTCGCAACTTCCTGGGTGATGCGATTACGGACCCGGATGGCAATTTTATTGGTAATGCCAACAACGGGATTACGATCAACAACAACAAGTTTGTAAAAAAGAACTACAATGACACCGAGATTTCGGGGGGGCGCGCGCTGCTCAAGGTCGATTTGGACGACAACTGGACGGTGACGCCCGGCGTGATGTACCAAGATACGCGCAGCCATGGTAACTACGGCTTTGATCCCAGGGTTGGCGATCTTGCGGTGCAGCATTTCCTGCCTGAATATCGCCGCGACATTTTCGCCCAAGCCTCCCTCACCATCGAAGGAAAGATCGGTTCGTGGGACATGACCTACGCCGGTGCTTATCTTGACCGTAAGACGTTCTCGTCTAGCGATTACACCGATTATGCGGAAGCATATGACTCCCTTTATACGCAATATACCGACAGCGATACTGGGAAGTTCATTTGTTCGGGCCTGCGCGGTTGCTTCTATTACAAGGACAACGCCGGGAACCAGATCACCCCGATCCAGCAGGTCTACGGCCAGGATCATTTCAAGAAGATGAGCCACGAACTGCGCATCGCATCGCCCACCGGCGAAAAGGCGCGCTTCGTGGGCGGCCTGTTCTATCAGCGGCAATCGAACCTCATCCACCAGGATTACCAGGTTGCTGGCCTTGCCGATCTGCTTTCCGTCAACGGCAAGCCGGGCACATTGTGGCTGACCCAGCAAGGCCGCGTGGACAAGGACTATGCCGCGTTCGGCGAGGTCAGCTATGATTTCACGCCCACCATCACGGCGACGGCTGGCGGGCGCTATTTCAAGTACGACAACTCGCTGATCGGGTTCTTCGGATTTGGTCGTAATCCCGCCTACTATCAGGGCGCCGATGGTAATCCCCCACCCAACGCTGCCAATTCCAGCCGTACCGGGGTCGCCGGTTGCTATACGACCAACGGCCTGACATTGCGCAACGCTCAGTCGGCGGGAGAGACCGACATCACCTTGCTGCCACCTGCGGTTGGCGGCAGTCCCTGCACCAACCTGGGTGATTACGTGAACGGTGGCGTCGTGCCCAAGCGCGCCAAGGGTGAGGGCGGTACTTACCGCTTCAACCTCACTTGGAAACCAGAAAGGGATATCACGGCCTATATCACCGTCTCGCGCGGTTTCCGGCCTGGGGGCATCAATCGCCGTGCCGACGTGGCAGCCTATCGCCCTGACTATCTCACCAATTTCGAGGCGGGTCTCAAGACCACGCTGTTCGATGGCCTGCTGCGCCTCAACACCGCCGTCTATCTCCAGAACTGGAAGAACTTCCAGTTCTCGTATCTGGGCGCAAACAGCTTCACCGAAATCCACAACGGCCCTGATGCACGCATTCGCGGTTTCGAATTCGACGCCAATGTCGTCAAGGGTGGGCTGTCATTCAACTTTGGCGGCGCGTACACTGATGCGCGAATCACCAAGAACCTCTGCGCAGTCGATGATCTCAGCTACGCGTGCAATCGCAATGGCAACTTCGTTGCGGCGCCGGCCAATACCCGCTTGCCGATCACGCCCAAGTGGAAGCTGGCCAGCACGCTGCGCTATAGCGTCCCTGTGGGAGCGGCGAAGGTCTATGGTCAGGCTAACGCGACCTATCAAAGCTCCGCCTCGGCCGACTTGCGCGCCGCCACCACTGAGCCGAACTCAGGTAACATCATCAACCCGGCGCAGTTGATGGGTCGTATCGATGCCTTCACGCAGTTCAATTTTGCATTGGGCAGCGAGTGGGACAAGTATTCGCTCGAAATCTTCGCTACCAATGCCTTCGACGAACGCGGCCAATTGTCGCGCTCCGTGGCCTGCGGCGTCTGCTACAACCGCGTCTATATCGTGCCCAACCAGCCTCGCACGATCGGCATCCGCGCCGGCGCCAAGTTCTAAGCGCCGACGCAAAAAGCCCCCTCCTCTTGAGAGGAGGGGGTTGGGGGTGGTGCGGACCCTTGCACAGCACCGGCAGAGCGTGACGCCCGGATCAGGTCGGTGTGTCGATCCCCGGCTCAAAACCTCAAGGTTTGTCCAGCACATAGCCCAGCGCGCGCACGGTGCGCAGCGGATAGCCCGCGCCCACGTCGCGCAAAGCTCGGCGCAACCGGCTGACCCAGGCATCCACGGTGCGCTCGTCGATCGGCTGGCCCTGCTTGCCCAACGCGGCGATCAGTTGCTGGCGTGAAAATACCTGGCCCGGCTGCTCCATCAGATAGCGCAGCAGGCGCAATTCGTTGGGCATCAGGGCAATCGCCTTTTCCTTCCACCGCGCCTGCAGTGCCGTCAGGTCCAGGCTCAGGTCGCCCAGCCGCAGCGTGCGCGCCACGGCCTCGCGTTCGGGCAATTGCACCGACAATACGCGGTCGAGCACGGTGCTCCGGTCGATCGGCCCCAGGATATAGTCGTCGGCCCCGGCCCGCAGCGCGCGGCGCTTGGCCTCGGCATCGTCCTCTTCCAGCACCATGGTCAGGTGCGCCGCCTCTGTCTGCATGTCGCAGCGCAGGCGGCGGCACAGTTCCAGTCCCGAAAGCTCGGGCAGCAGCCAGTCGACAAAGGCCCATGGGCGCCCATCGAGCAAAGGCAGCGGCCCGCCGCCCCGCCAGGGATGGAACACCACTTTCAGGTCACCATGGGCGAACGGGTCGTGACCGCCTTCCAGCGGATTGGTCAGCAGAATATCGATCTGGCGCATGGGGCTGCCTGTTGGGGGAAACAACAGGCGCCTTGTGTCCGCGCTTTGTGACGGCCGCATGACGATGCGGGGCAAACTGTCACATTGCCGGGAAAAATTCGTGCATTCCCGGTAAAGAAGTCGTGCCGGTCAGGCCAGCCCGCCGTCAGACCGGCAGGCCGACATAGTTTTCGGCAATGCTGGTCTGCGCCGCGCGGCTGGTGGAGATGTATTCCAGCTCGGCCACCTGCATCGCCCGCTCGAACGCGCCGTCGTCGGGAAAACGGTGCATCAGCTTGGTCAGCGACCAGCTGAACCGCTCCGATTTCCACACCCGCGCCAGGGCCTTGGCTGAATAGCCGGCGATGGCGTCATGGTCGCTCGCCTTGAAAAACCCGGTCAGCGCCTGCGCCGCATAGTGCACGTCGCTGGCCGCCAGGTTCAGGCCCTTGGCGCCGGTGGGCGGCACGATATGGGCCGCATCTCCGCACAAGAGCAGGCTGCCGTGGCGCATCGGCTCGAACACATAGGACCGCAGCGGCGCGATCGACTTCTCGATCGATGGGCCGCGCACCATCTGTGCGGCGGCATCGGGGCCAAGCCGGATCGCCAGTTCGTCCCAGATGCGTTCGTCGCTCCAGTCTTCGATCTTTTCCGTCAGCGGCACGTCCACGTAATAGCGGCTGCGCGTGTGGCTGCGCATCGAGGCAAGGGCAAAGCCGCGCTCGTGGTTGGCATAGATCAGCTCGGGATTGCATGGCGGCACATCGGCCAGGATGCCCAGCCAGCCAAACGGATAGACCCGCTCGTATTCCCGCGCCACGCTGGCGGGAATGGCCTTGCGCGATGGGCCATGAAAGCCATCGCAACCCACGATGAAGCGCGCATCGAGCCGCTGCTCACGGCCGTCATGCGTGAACGTGAGATAGGGCGCGTCGCTCTCGATATCATGCAGTGCCACATCGCCTGCACCATAGAGCACTTGCAGGCCCCGCTCGGGCGCTGCCTCCATCAGGTCGCGCGTCACTTCGGTCTGGCCATAGACGGTCACGGTCTGGCCGGTCAGGTTCGCCACGTCGATGCGGATCAGCCGCTCGCCATCGGCCAGGTTGAAGCCTTCTTCCACCAGCCCCTCGGCCTTGAGCCGCGCATCCAGGCCCAGCCGCTCCATCAGGTTGACGGTGACCGCTTCCAGCACCCCGGCGCGGATGCGGCCCAGCACATAGTCGCCGGTCTGGCGTTCCACCACCACGCAGTCGATCCCCTCGGCGCGCAGCAGGTGGCCCAGCAGCAGGCCGGCCGGGCCCGCGCCCACGATGGCAACTTGGGTTTTCATCGCTTGTGTCTCTCCCGTGCGCGGCCGGTCCGTCGCGGCTGCGCCATGGCCAGTTCTTGACATCGGCGCTATCCGGGCGGAAGGCATGGGCCTGACATTGAATGGTACTTTCAGGACAAGTTCCATGGCGCAACGCAGCATCCCGAGCTATGCCCTTTATGGCGAGCAACAGGCCGGCTTCTCTGCCGGGTTCGCGCATATCGAGACGATCGCAGCGCGATCTGCCTTGCATGACTGGGAAATCCGGCCGCATCGCCACGCCGATTTCGTGCAATTGCTGCTGGTGCACACAGGACAGGCGCGGATCACGTTCGACGGGGTGGAGCAGGCGCTGGAGGGGCCGCTTGCCGTGATCGTGCCAGCCGGCGTCGTTCACGGCTTCCGCTTTGCCGCCGATGTCGTGGGCCATGTCGTTACCCTGGGCGCAGATTTTGTCGCGCGCGCGGCCGGCCCCGCCGATCCGCTGCACCGCGCACTGGCACAAGGGCAGGCCGCCGTGCTCGATGCGCCCGCCGCCCGCCGCGTTGCCTGGCTCGCGGCCGAAATGCACGCGCTGCAAGCCGATCACACCACGGGCGCCCCGCTGCTGCTGTCCCTCGCCGAAACCCTGGCGCGCTGCGTGGCCCAGGCCGCCCCCGCCGCCGGCCCGCTGCCCGACACGCGGCTCGATCGCTTTCGCCAACTGGTCGAAGTTCACTTCCGCAGCCATCGCGACCTGGCGTTCTACGCCTCCGCGCTGGGCACCACGCCGCGCACGCTCTCGCGCCTCACCGCCGCGCGCCTGGGCTGCTCCCCGATGGACGTGGTCCACCGCCGCCTGGCCCGCGAAGCCCACCGCCTGCTGCGCTATACCAACGCCACCGCCGCGCAGGTCTCCGCCGAACTGGGCTTCGAAGACCCCTCGTACTTCTCCCGCTTCTACCTGCGCCTCACCGGCCGCCGCCCGGCGCAGGATCGGGCGGGAAGCAAGGATGGCGCGGCCTGATCCTCCCTTGCGCCTCACGGCAGAGGCATTATGAAATCTTCACAACCGTGAAATGATGCAAGGGAGAGACCGCGTGGCCCCTGGCAAGACCAGCCTTAGCGCCTATGGCAAGACCGATCCCGGCATCGCCGGGGCGCGCCTGTGACGGACGACGAACGCCGCGCGATCGAGGCGGACTGCGCGCGCCTGATCGCGCTCTACGCCAATCTCAACGACGCGGCACGCTGGGAAGAGGTCGCCGCGCTCTATACCGAGCAGGGCGTGATGACCCGGCCCACCGCGCCCGATGCGCCGATCGTGGGGCGCGATGCGATCCTCGCCGCGTTCCGGTCCCGCCCGCCGCGCACCACGCGCCATGTGTGCAGCAACGTGGTGATCGATGTGGACAGCGCCGACGAAGCCCGCGGCACCAGCGCCATGCTGCTGTTCACGGGAGCGCCCGCGCCGCTGGTCGGCTCGTTCCACGATCGCATCGTGCGCACCCCCGAAGGCTGGCGCTTCGCCGCCCGCCACGGCACCCTCCTGTTCCAGCCTTGACAAGACAAAGCCCCCTCCTCTTCAGAGGAGGGGGTTGGGGGGGGTGCGAACCCCAGCACAACCACCCGCGCAAAAGGACAAAGACCCCCATGGCCTCCGCCCCATCCACGCCCGCCCCGGTCAAGTCGGCGCTGCGCACGCTCGATGTGATCGAACTTGTCGTCGCCCATGCCGGCGGCGTGGTGGCGCAGGATGTGGCGCAGGCGCTGGGCATCCCGGTTTCCAGCCTGTCGTACTTGCTCTCCACCCTGGTGGAGCGGCAATACCTGATGCGCGAAGGGCGCCGCTACCTGCCCGGGCCAGGGCTGGAGCGCCTGCGCGTGAGCCCCTCGGCCCTGCCACTGGCAGACCGCATGGCCCCGCTGGTCCGCGCGCTCAAATCCGAACTCAACGAAACCGCCAGCTTCCTGGTGCGCGTGGGGTGGGAGGCCGAGGCAGTGGTGACCGAAGCGAGCGATCAGACGCTGCGCTATGCCATTGCGCCCGGCACCCGCCGCCCCCTGCATTGCCTCGCCGCCGGCAAGGTGATCCTCGCCCACCTGCCAGAACCAGACCTGCACCGCTACTTCGCGGAAAGCACCCGCGCGGCCATGACCGAACACACCCGCATCCACGACGAAGACCTGCGCGCCGACATCGCCCAGATCCGCACCGAAGGTATCGGCACCGCCTGCCACGAAGCGACGCTGGGCATCTGCGGCACGGCGGTGCCGGTGCGCGTGGAGGGCAGGGTGGTCGGCGCCCTGAGCGTGGCCGTGCCGGAAGTGCGGTTTGATGATGCGCTGGCGGCGCGGGTGCGGAGTGCGCTTAAGAGGGCGGCTGGGGCGGTTGGGTGAGGGGCAATCGGCCGCTATCGACCAGGATCAGCCGTTCGCCGGCTGAGTACTGAGCGACCACTTCTCGTTGATTGTGTTGAAAAACTCTGCCCACGACGCGGGCAATGGTCAATCTGGCAGTAAAATTTCACGAACATGGCAACTGGGCGCGGATTATATCGCATTTCCTGTTCAACATGAAAAATTGTTACGCGGCAGAGAGCGCATTCTACCTGCTACGGACTTTTTCAACACTATCCGTTGATACCTGCCGCTGGCGACGGGACAGGTTCGCCAGCTCCGGCTGTAAAGAGCGGCTTCGCACCCAAGATTTGAGTGACACCGCGTTTTGCCGCAGATACTGAACTGGAGGCGGGGCCACGCGTGACAAGCTGGATTAGTGACTCCCCATCAACGGCTGGATCATGGGGAGCCCCGATGGCGCACGACGTAGATATTGCTGAGCAGTTTGAGAAGCATCTGAATAGTCCGAGACAGACTTGGCTTCTCGGAGCCGGCATTAGCTATCCGGCCAACATCCCTCTGATGTATCCGTTAACAAATCGTGTAATGCATGTCGCAAGAAATGCTATATTTTCAGATGATTCCGACGCAATTGATATTCTTGATTTTGTTGTTTCTGATTGCACTGATACCTCGCACATCGAGCATTATCTGACCCACCTTGGGGATCTCATATCCATCGCTGAGCGATCGCGAACCCGCGGCATAGAAATAGTCGGAAGACGCATTTCGAAAAAAAAGCTCGAAAAAGTTCATAAGGGCCTGATTGAGCAAATCGCATCGACTGTAAGATGGGGATATCAGGCTGAGCGAAAAAATAGCGAGGGCGAAGTAGTCGCTGAAGAGCGAGTAGGCAGCCAATCTGGCTCCATTGTGGACATCTCAGGGCACGTAAAGTTTGTCGACGCCGTTTTTGGCACAAGTCGTGCCGGCCTCGATTTTGTTCGAGCGCCTGTGGAGTTCTTCACCACCAACTATGACACGCTGCTGGAGGACGCCCTAGCCTTATCAGGGATCGAATTCCAAGATGGATTCATTGGCGGTGGCGTTGCGTTTTGGAACGTCCGTAATTATACAAGCCAGGCAGGAACACGCGCTTTAGTCTCGAAGCTACATGGCTCGATCGACTGGTATAGACCGCTATCTGGCAAATCCAATTTGCTACGAGTCAGGCATGGAGACACTTATCCAAGTCATGGTGGCTCGGTCATGATCTATCCCCAAGCAACCAAGTACCTTAACACACAACGTGATCCATTCGCCGAGATATTTCAGAGATTCAGACAGAGGCTATCTCATGGCAGCGACCATGTCTTACTCGTTTGCGGGTATTCGTTTGGAGACGAACACATCAACGCTGAAATTGAGATTGCCATGTCATCTCCTAGAAATCAACTAACTGTGATCGCCTTCAATGATGAGCCTGGCGGCGAACTGCCTCAGACCCTGAGGGAGTGGCAGTCTAGGCCTTGGGGGCAACGGATTTTCATCGCAAGTCCGAAGGGCATCTACCAAGGATCAATCGGACCAGTCTTCCCTATCGAAGGGGGCGAGCGGGATTGGTGGACCTTTGATGGAGCGGCAACGCTTCTTGCCGGCGGTCTTCCCAAAGACATTCAGGAGGCAATGGCATGAGTGCTTTCCTCCTAGATACCGATTTGGAAATTGGCACCGTCTTCGAGGTTGCCGGTAGTGCTATAAAAATAGCGCTTAAACGCGACATCACCGAACTTACTAGGAGCTACAGCGGACGAGTTTATGACGTCGGCCAAATAGGCAGCATTGTGAAAATGCACCTTGGGTGCGTATTTCAGAAGTTCTGGACAGCCGTTTCACAAAATCGCGGACAGGCGTTTCGCTAAGTCCCGGACAGCCGGCGCAGTTTGGTCATAGGTGCCTTGTTGTGGTTCAGGCGGTTATGATTTCGGCTTTCTCTATGTCGGTCAAGAGGGGGCGGGTCGGGTTTTGCGCATGCTGTCGCCTTCGAGTGTTATGCGGTGGGCATTGTGTACGAGGCGGTCGAGGATGGCGTCAGCGATCGTGGGGGCACCGATCATTTCGTGCCACTGAGCGACCGGTAACTGAGCCGTAATCAAAGTGGATTTACGCTTGTAGCGCTCCTCGAAGATTTCAAGCAGATCGCCGCGCTGCTGCTCGGTCAGCCCATGGCTGCCCCAGTCGTCGAGCACGAGCAGTTGGATGCGGGTGAGCTTGTCAATCAGGCGCGGGAAGCGGCCGTCGAGCCGGGCCATTGCCAGATCTTCGAACAGTCTGGGCATGCGAACGTAGAGTACCGAGTAGTCAAGCCGGGCTGCCTGACGGGCGAACGCACACCCCAACCAGGTTTTCCCCGTACCGGTTGGCCCTGTAATGATTAGATGTTCATGCGCCTTGAGCCAGTCGCCCTGCGCCAGCGCCAGGACGCTGCGGCGATCCAGCTTGCGGTGCGCGGCGAAGTCGATGTTCTCGATACAGGCGTCGCTGAATCGTAGTCGCGCGGCCGTAAGCCGGTTGGCGAGCCGCTTGTCACAACGCATCGCCATCTCCCGATCGAGCATCAGCCCGAGCCATTCGTCCCGGGCGAGCCCTTCGCTTCCCGCCTGTTCGGCAAGTTCACGGTAAGCACTCGCCATCCCAGCGAGCCCCAGCGTCTGCATCTGGTCCAACATGGGGTGTGTCAGCATGATCGTCGCTTCCTTTCACTGATAGTAGACCCCACCGCGGATGTTGCCGTGCGATGGAGCTGGCCGGATCGGTTCTTGGGCAGGACTGGCCTGATCCAGCCCGGATTTGAGGATCGAGAGGACCGAGGCATATGTGGTGGCCTCGATTGCCAGCGCGCGGTCACAGGCCGCATCGAGACGGACATGGCCATAACCGCGCCCTAGCGACAGGATGCCCATCGCCGAGCGATAACCCTGCTCGGGATGGCGCCGATCACGCATCATGCGCTCGACCATGACCGCCACGTTGGTGCCCATCCTGGCCGCGCGCTCGATCAGCGATGCCGGCGTCCGGTCGGCATAACGCTGGTGAGCCTTGGGCATGTGGGCGTTGACGGTGATGTGGAACCCGCGCTGCGAGCTGCGAACATGGCTGGCGACCCGTTTGTGATCCTGAAAGATCTCGACCACCCGCTGGGTCAGCCGCACATCGACCTTGCGACCGATCAGACCATGCGGAACCGAGTAAAAGTTGCGGTCGACGGCAACGTGGTAATCGGGATGAACCCTGGCGGTCTTCCATTCAGCGTATTCGAACGGGGTAACCGGCAGCGCCTTGAGCGCCGCGCGCTCGATCTCGTCGAACAGCTCGCGGCGCGAACGACCGACGTGACGCATCGTCTTGCCATTGAGAACTTCGAGCAAGTGGCCGATCTCAGCATTGAGCACCGCCAGGTCGAAGAACTGCCGATTGCGCAGGCGCGCGATGATCCACCTTTCCGCGATCAGCACCGCGCCCTCGATCTTCCCCTTGTCCCTCGGCTTCGCCGGCCGGGTCGGCAGGACCGTCGTGTCGTAATGCTCTGCCATCGCGGCAAAGGTCGTAGTCAGGGTCGGTTCGAACCATAGCGCCTTGGCCACCCCCGCCTTGAGATTGTCGCAGACAATGGAAGCGGGCACTCCGCCGAAGTACTCCAGCGCTCGGACCTGGCCCTCAATCCAGTCAGGCAGCCGCTGGTGTAGGCTCGCCACCGCAAAGGTGTAGCTCGAGGCCCCAAGCACCGCGACGAACAGCTGTGCTTGGTGGATCTCGCCGGTGCCGGGGTCGATCAACGGGATCGTTTGACCGGCGTAATCAGTCTGCATCACCGCGCCGGCGGCATGCCGATGCCGATAGGTCGGGTGGGCGCGCTTCTCGTGCGCGCCGAACTTGTCACAGAACCAGGTGTAGCCAAAGCCGTCAGGATGAGCCTCGCGGTATTCCTGCCACAACAACAACAGCGTCACGCTTTTGCGCTTCATCTCACGGGAGACCAGTTGCCAGTCCGGCTCGCTCGTATCCCGCGGCGGCCGCCCCATTTGCCGGAAGAGTTTGCGCTCCAGCGCAGCGTCATCGCCGCCGCCATCTGGCATCGGCCAACTGTCCAGCCCCGCCTCACGCGCCCGCAGCAGGTAAGTCGACACGGTCGACTTGCTCAGCCCAAGCCGCTCCGACACTTCGCGCACCGAGAGCCCACTCTCGTGGGTCAGCCGCAATATCGATCTGATATCCTTCACGTCCGCTCGTCTCGGTTGCTTCCGTCTCGGCATGGTCCCTCCAAGCTCCGCTTGCGGGGACGTTCATGCCAAACCGGCGCACCCAATGACCAACCGCACAAACTGTCCGGGACTTAGCGAAATGCCTGTCCGGGACTTTCTGAAATCACTGTCCGCGACTTACCGGAATTGCTGTCCGGGACTTTCCGAAACACGCACCTTGGGCGCAGAATTCTATTTGCAACCGTTAGGCTGTTGCGGCTTCAATCAGATGAAGAAGCAGCGGCACTATCTACGGCTCAAGGCAAACCATTTGATCAAGACCGCAGGGTCATTGAAGCCGATATGCTCGGTGAAGCATGGTTTAACCCCGCTGCAAATGAACTGAATTTCAAGCGGGGGGTTTCGACATACCCTTTGCCACTTCAAGCGGTCCATCTGATAACCAAGGAAGAAACCGACAAGCTTTTTGCCAGCGCAGAGAAGGCATCAGAGGATGGCGCAGACCGACTAGTACCCATCGGCTCCTATGTGGGTGCAACGCGTGTGTCTTGCCGCGCGAATATGGACAAGCTCTTTGGCCACCATTGCGCAATCCTCGGATCTACGGGCTCTGGAAAATCGAGCGCGGTAGCAGCTGTGATCCACTCCATTCTAGATCATCAATGCCGACCCCAGCAGGGTACCCGCCCTTGCATTATTCTGATCGACCCGCATGGGGAATACGCCTCCGCGTTCGGAAACAGGGCCAAAGTCTTCCGTGCGTATGACGCGCTTGGAAATAACCCCGAGAACGTGTCTACTTTGAAGCTGCCTTACTGGCTCATGTCGAGCGATGAGTTCCGCTCGCTCGTTATCGGCAAAACGGAATTCGAAGCCACGTCCCAAGCAAACACCGTCTATAAAGCGCTTGCTCATGCCCGCATGGTCGGGGCAGGCCTAGCTCGCAGCGCTGCTGGCGGTATTCCGGACGATCTTCCGGCAGGACAACATCCCGAGCAGCCCCTACCAATGCCCGGAGTGAACGAAGACTGGCTTATCTCGTTCGACCGAGACAAGCCTCGCCCTTTCACCCTTTCAGAGTTCGAAACTCATATTAGAGAGCGTCAGGCTAAACGTAACGGCCCTAATTGGACCGATGTGACGGCTTCGGATTTCCAAAAAGATTACGCGTCGATACTCAACAAATTTCGTGTGCTCAGGACTGATCCGAGGGTTCAGTTCCTTATGGAAGAGCATGGCCCAAACGCACCGGGCCTTTCCGACGTTTTGTCTCAGTTCTTGAATGTGGATGGAGCAGATGACGCTTGCCTGAAAATTATAGACATTTCAGGATTGCCCAACGAAGTGGCTGGCCCACTGACGGGTGCGATCGCGCGCTTGCTATTTCAATATAAGCTTCACCAGACGCGAGAAGAACGCGAACAAGACCCGGTGCTGTTTGTTTGCGAGGAGGCGCATCGCTACGTGCCGAATCGCGGTGATGCTCAGTATGAGGTGGCGCAAACAGCGGTCCGGAGACTCGCACGCGAGGGACGCAAATACGGTCTTGGCCTAATGCTCGTCTCGCAGCGACCGTCCGATATTGAAGACACGGTAATCTCCCAATGCAACTCATGGATTGTTTTACGCCTCGCAAATAGCACTGACCAAGAACACGTTTCTCGTATCCTGCCTGACAGTCTGGCAGGCATGACCAAAGTGCTCTCTTCATTGCCTAGGCAAGAAGCACTTTTTGTTGGTGAGGCCGCAGCTATTCCCTCTCGCATAAGGCTGCGGACCCTAAGCCGTGACCAGCTTCCAAATTCGCATGATATTTCTTTTGCTGAAGGCTGGTCCTCAGAAGGTACAACAGCAGCGTCGCTGGCGACAATTGTGGGAAGAATGACCGCGTTCTGAAGCGGTGTCACAACCGAGCGGTTGTGACACCGGCACCGGCCAGGGCGTACACTTCCGGCTCACAGTCGAAACTAGGAGGCCAAGACCCTCGAGGTCAGCGATCAACAAGGGGAGCCTGATGTCGGCTTCCGACGAAACCTGCCGTTAGGCCAGCAGCTAAGGAACGGCAGCGATGTCCCAAAGATTGATATCTGTCCGTCTGGGAACTGATCCACCCCTAAAACTTCCGCGTAACCCCAAACGCCAATTCCACATCCGGCGTATCCCGGTTCAACCCCGCGACCGCCTGCACATCCAGTTGCAGCATCTTCGCCGGCTGCACGTCGAACGAGAGCGCCGCGCGGCTCATCGTGGCGTGGTGCGACGGGTCCTGGTCGCGCAGGAATTGCAGTTCCGGGGTCAGGCGGGTGGCTTTCGAGAGGTGGACCTGCACGCCCATCGCGGCGCCATAGGCGAGGTGGCGGCCTTGGCCGCTTTCGTTCGCGGCGGCGTCCACTTCGGGGGAGAGTTTCAGCGATACGGTGTCGTCGATCTTGTAGCTGGTCGGCACGATCAGCCCGGCGCTCCAGTCGCCCGCGCCCACTTCGCTGTGCCCGGTGGGCAGCGTCACGAAGGGCAGCACGGCCAGGGCGAGGCCGGTCTTGCCTTCGGCGGGATGGCGCAGGTTCTGCTTCACGCCCAGCGTTACGTCGCCCACGCCCTGCGCGGTGTCGATGATGCCGCTTGTTCTATCGCGGCTGCGCACGTGGCCGAAGGCCGTCCAGCCCAGCCGCACTTCGGTGGTGGCTGTCACGCCATAGCGCAGCAGCACGTCGCCAGCCGTGATCGTGTCGGTGCGCTGGTCGGCCTGGTTGTCGAGCGTCCAATCGCCCAGCCCCACTTCCACCTGGAGGCGGCCGGGATCGACCGTGCAGGCCGGGGTGTCAAGGCCCGGCCGGTCGCTGCACAAGTCGCGCAGGGCAGGGTGGTGGGTGCTGTCTTGCGCCACTTCGCTGGGCGTGCCGGTGTCTTGTGCTGCGGCCGGCGTGGCGGCCAATGCCAGCGCCGCGATGATCATCGCTCTCATGTCTTGCCCCCTGGTGTTGCGGGGGAAACGTGCGCGTGGCGCAGGCAGTTCCTTGGCGCGTCACGAGCACCGCGCATCGTGTGTCGATGGAGTTTTCGGTTATGTCGAAAGTGTGGGCGAGCAGCACAGGCAAGCGTTTGGGGCGGGTCCCCGTTAGCGTTGCGCGAGGTTTCCACCACCCCCCGAGCCCCTTCTGACGAGGAGGGGGAGAAATGTGACAAAAGCCCCATCCTCTTTAGAGGAGGGGGTTGGGGGTGGTGCGAAACCTTGCGCTTCCCATCCTGAAACAACCCGAAAGCCGCCGCCAGTTGCCTTGAGCTGGCACTTTCCATGCCGCTCGCGCATTGTCAGGCCATGGCCGACACGATCGAAAGCCTCACCGCCCAAATGCAGGCCGCCGCCGATGCGCTCGATTTCGAGGAAGCGCGGCGCCTGCGCGACCGGATCAGCCTGCTGCGCGGCGGCGCCAGCGCAGACGAGGCGGCATCGGCAGACACGCAAGGGCTGCGCCGGCAAGTGCCCGGCGCCATGGGCCTTGGCACCAGCCAGCAGGCGATGACGCCGCCGCCGGGCTGGACGCCGCCGCCCAAGCCCGATCCCATGACGCGCGGGCGCAAGCGCTGAGCGATCGGGTCGGTTGCTTCATCCCGCGTACAATGGGGCGAACGATGGATAGGAGCACAAAAGGCGCCGGCCTCCGTCGGGAAGAGGCCGGCGCCCGCAACGCGGGAACGGGTACCCGCGCTGCTTACCGCTGCGTGCGCCAGCCCTCGGCATAGCTGTCGCGCGCGACTTCGGAATAGGGCACGGGGCTGACCACGGCCTTGATTTGCGTCTGCACATGCGGCTCCACGGTGGGCTTGGTCGTGCCGCCATCGGGCTCGCCCCACAGAAGGCTGACCTCGCCGCCGATCGCTTCGTGGCCCTTGTCCATCATCGCCAGGGTCAGGAACTTGCCCTCGTTGGCCGAATAGCCGATCCAGGTGGACAGGCCGATTTGGCGGCCATCTTTCAGTACCTGGTCGAACGGGTGCATGGCATAGACGGCGCTGGGGTATTCCATGAACTTGGCGCGCTCGCCCTTGCTCAGCGCGGAAGACTGCACGCGCATCACGTCTTCGTTGTCGAGCGCCAGGGTCACCTTGGTGCGGTGGTTGCCGGCCGCATGCATCTTTTCCAGCGCGGCGCGGCCGATGAATTCGTGGTCGAACTTGACGAAGGGGCCATAGCCCAGGTCCCACGGGGTGGTGTAATAACCCTCGACGGTCTCCGGCACGTAGCTGCCACCTACCGAGCACTTGGCTCCATAGGAATGGGCCGAAAGCCATGCGCGATAGGGGGCCAGCGCCTCGCCGGTGTAGATGGCGGGCAGGGGAGAGGGGATCCAGCCCGATTCCAGCGTGTTGGACGAATAGGCCCGGCCGCCGACCAGGGCCATGCCGAATGCCTTGCCGGCTTCCACCAGCGCGGCGTGGACAGCGCCATAGTCTTCCCATGGCCCGAACAGTTCGAAGCCCGGCTGCCCGGCCATGCCGTGGCGCAGGGCGCGCACCGGCCTGCCGCCGATGGTCATCCGCGTCATGTGGAAGAACTTGAGATCGGGCGGGGTCTTGCCGGTGGCCTTCTCGATGATCTTCATCGCGTTGGGGCCCTGGATCTGGAAGCGATAGCTGTTGCGCTTGCCATCGCTGCGCATGGCCCAGCGTTCGTCGCGCTCCACGCTCACGTTCCAGTCGCCGCTGGCAGCGTGGTATTCCACCCATTCGATCGTGGGGGCGCGGCCCACCAGGTTGAATTCGTTTTCGTCGAGATGGAACAGGATCACGTCGCCGATGACATAGCCATCGGGCGTGACCGGCACGAACTGCTTGGCGCGGTCGGGCTGGAAGTTCTTGAAGCTGTTGATGCCCAGATGCTCCAGCAGCCTGAAGGCATCGGGCCCGCGCACGGCCAGGTCCACCATGTGGTACGACTGGTTGTAGAGCACCGCCGTGTGGCCCCAGGCCCATTGCTCGGCCCGCCAGTTGGAATATTCGGCCGGCACGCCGGGATAGACATTGGGGCCGACCTGCTGGTTGCGCAGGAAATCGACAAGGTTGGCTTGCGCGCCGATCACGCTGGCCAGGCTCTGGGTCATGGCAGGACTCTCCCGTTTGCTTTGTTGGGAGCGGTCATGCCTTAAATTCGCAGACGTGAAAAGTTCACAAATGCGAATTGAGTGAAAAAGTTTGTGTCACATACGATCATGCCCCCCTTCCGCTTGCGGGAGGGGTTGGGGGAGGGCGTGTTTGTTGAAGAGACAGGGGGCCGGGAACTGTAACATTCCCTCCCCGGCCCCTCCCGTAAACGGGAGGGGAGATGACGCGAAAAGGGCCGGCCTCCGCGGGGAGGCCGGCCCTTTTCAGGCGCCGATCGGCAGGCGATCAGCCTTCGACGTGTTCGGCCAGAACGGTAAGGCCCTTGGCGTTCACTTCGGCAAAGCCGCCCTGGACCTGGATTTCCTCGGGCTGGCCGCCCTGGGTGCGGTAGATCTTGAGCGTGCCGTCCTTGACCGTGGACATGAACGGCGCATGGCCTTCCAGCACGCCGAATTCGCCTTCGGTGCCGGGAACGACAACCTGCCACACCGCTTCGGAGCGGACGAGGCGAGCGGGGGTGACGAGTTCAAAGTGGAGCATGGGCCGTCTCTACACTCCCCTCCCGCAAGCGGGAGGGGCTGGGGGAGGGGCTGTTAGCAGGTGTTTTCGACGGAGGGCGCCCCAACATGCCCTCCCTCGACCCCTCCCGCAAACGGGAAGGGAGTAACCGTGGCACCCCTCCCGCAGGCGGGAGGGGTTGAAGCCTCAGGCTTCGGCAGCCAGCTTCTTGGCCTTTTCCACGGCTTCGTCGATGCCGCCGACCATGTAGAAGGCCGCTTCGGGCAGGTGATCGTATTCGCCGTCGACCACCGCCTTGAACGAGCGGACGGTGTCTTCGAGCTGGACGAACTTGCCCGAGATGCCGGTGAACACTTCGGCCACGTGGAACGGCTGGCTGAGGAAGCGCTGGATCTTGCGGGCGCGGGCGACCGTCAGCTTATCTTCTTCCGACAGTTCGTCCATGCCCAGGATGGCGATGATGTCCTGCAGCGACTTGTACTTCTGCAGGGTTTCCTGAACGCGGCGGGCGGTTTCGTAGTGCTCGGCACCCACGATGCGCGGTTCGAGAACGCGGCTGGTCGAGTCCAGCGGGTCCACCGCGGGATAGATGCCGAGTTCCGAGATCGCACGGTTGAGCGTGGTGGTGGCGTCGAGGTGGGCGAACGAGGTGGCCGGCGCAGGGTCGGTCAAGTCGTCGGCCGGCACGTAGATCGCCTGGACCGAGGTGATCGAGCCCTTGTTGGTCGAGGTGATGCGTTCCTGCAGCGCGCCCATGTCGGTCGACAGGGTGGGCTGGTAGCCCACGGCCGAGGGAATGCGGCCGAGCAGTGCCGACACTTCCGAACCGGCCTGGGTAAAGCGGAAGATGTTGTCCACGAAGAACAGCACGTCCTGACCTTCCTGGTCGCGGAAGTATTCGGCCATGGTCAGGCCCGACAGGGCGACGCGTGCGCGGGCGCCCGGCGGTTCGTTCATCTGGCCATAGACGAGCGCGACCTTGGAGCCTTCCGAGGTGGCGTTGCCATCGGCGTCCTTGGCGATGACGCCGGCGTCGAGGAATTCGTGGTAGAGATCGTTGCCTTCGCGGGTGCGTTCACCCACGCCGGCGAACACCGACACGCCGCCATGGCCCTTGGCGATGTTGTTGATCAGTTCCTGGATCAGCACGGTCTTGCCAACGCCGGCGCCGCCGAACAGGCCGATCTTGCCGCCCTTGGCATAAGGCGCGAGCAAGTCGATCACCTTGATGCCGGTGACCAGGATCGCCGCTTCGGTCGACTGGTCGACGAATTCGGGAGCCTTGGCGTGGATCGGGGCGAACTGGGTCGCGCCGACGGGTCCGCGTTCGTCGATGGGATCGCCCACGACGTTGAGGATGCGGCCAAGCGTCTTGGGGCCGACCGGCACCGAGATCTGGGCGCCGGTGCTGCTCACGGCCTGGCCACGGGTAAGGCCTTCGGTCGAGTCCATGGCGATGGTGCGCACGGTGTTTTCACCCAGGTGCTGCGCCACTTCCAGCACCAGGCGGTTGCCGTTGTTGCTGGTTTCGAGAGCCGAAAGGATGGCCGGCAGTTCGCCGTCGAAATGAACGTCGACGACGGCGCCGATGACCTGGCTGATCTTGCCGGTCGATGTGATGACAGGTGCGGTTGCCATTCTAGTCTTTCCTTGCCTGCTGGGTCGTCGTCAAAGCGCTTCGGCGCCGGCGATGATTTCGATGAGTTCGGTGGTGATCGCGGCCTGGCGGCTGCGGTTGTACTGGATGGTCAGCTTCTTGATCAGATCGCCGGCGTTGCGCGTGGCATTGTCCATCGCGGTCATCGAGGCGCCCTGTTCGCTGGCCATGTTTTCGAGCAGCGCGCCGAACAGCTGGACGCGCAAGTAGCGCGGCAGCAGATCGGCCAGGATCGCTTCCTCGTCGGGTTCGTAATCGACCACGGCGCCGCCATCATTGGCCACGGCGACCTTGGGCGCCGGAACCGGGATGATCTGCTGCACGGTGGGAACCTGGGCCAGCGCGCTGCGGAACTGCGAGTAGAACAGATGCGCCACGTCGAACTGGCCCGCTTCGTACATGGCGAGCAATTCGTTGGCGATCTTTTCCGCTTCGGCAAAGCCGGCTTCGCGCACGGTGGTGGTATCGAACCCGCCGGTGATCGCATTGGGATATTCGCGCCGCAGCGGGGCGCGGCCCTTGCGGCCGACGAGGTAGAACTTCACCGTCTTGCCCTGGGCGATCAATTCCTGCGCCTTGGCCTTGGCGGCCTTGACGATGTTGGCATTGAACGCGCCGCACAGGCCGCGGTCGGAATTGGCGACAACCAGGAGGTGAACCTGGTCCTTGCCGGTGCCGGCCAACAGCTTGGGGCTGCCTTCGCCAACCTGCACCTTGCTGGCGAGGCTGGCCATGACATCGGCCAGGCGGCCGGCATAGGGGCGCGCGGCCTCGGCAGCGGCCTGCGCCTTGCGCAGCTTGGCCGCGGCGACCATCTGCTTGGCCTTGGTGATCTTCTGGGTCGACTTGACCGAGTTGATCCGCAGCTTGAGTTCCTTGAGCGAGGCCACTCGTCTATCTCCACTTCATCTCCCCCCGCCGCTCCACGGGAGCGGGCAGGGGGGATGAGCTATGCGTTATCAGGCGAACTGCTTGGCGAAAGCGTCGAGTGCTTCCTTGAGCTTGGCCTTGGCGCCATCGCCCAGATCCTTGGTGTCGCGGATTTCGGCCAGCAGGTCGGCCTTCTGCGTGCGCAGGAAGCTGAGCAGCTCGGCTTCGTATTCGGTGACCTGGTCGACCGGCACGTTGTCGAGGTATCCCTGGGTGCCGGCGAAGATCACGCAGGTCTGCTCTTCGAAGCCCTGGGGCGAGAACTGCGGCTGCTTGAGCAGCTCGGTCAGGCGTGCACCGCGGTTGAGCAGCTTCTGCGTCGAGGCGTCGAGGTCCGAACCGAACTGGGCGAAGGCCGCCATTTCGCGGTACTGCGCCAGCTCCAGCTTGATCGAGCCGGCCACCTTCTTCATCGCTTTGGTCTGGGCCGAAGAGCCCACGCGCGACACCGACAGGCCGACGTTGATGGCCGGACGGACGCCCTGGTAGAACAGGCCGGTTTCGAGGAAGATCTGGCCGTCGGTGATCGAGATCACGTTGGTCGGAATGTAGGCCGACACGTCACCGGCCTGGGTTTCGATGATCGGCAGGGCGGTCAGCGAACCGGCGCCATTGTCGTCGTTCATCTTGGCGGCGCGCTCGAGCAGGCGGCTGTGCAGGTAGAACACGTCGCCCGGATAGGCTTCGCGGCCCGGCGGGCGGCGCAGCAGCA
>Ga0065704_10070385_pt1 | contig 27825 bp, 19 predicted proteins | sample SwiRhicommuniRL2_FD_59091 | JGI IMG/M metagenome (GOLD analysis project Ga0065704, IMG submission 59091) | Switchgrass rhizosphere bacterial communities from Rose Lake, Michigan, USA - RL2 v2 (version 2) | ecosystem: Host-associated > Plants > Roots > Rhizosphere > Soil | place: East Lansing, MI | reverse complement strand
AGCGGATGCAGCCGAGCGGCAGCCAGCCCCCGGCTTCGTCGGAGACCCGTAAGCTGACGGGCGACGAGCCCTCCGCGCCCACGGCGGATGCTCCTCAGGCCCAGCCGGAGCCGGTGGGCGAAGAACTCTCCGCTTTCGAGCGCATTCTGGCCGAGCACGCCGGCCCGGGAGCGCCCCGCCTGAGGCAGTTCGGCTATGACCTCTTCACCGGGGTGCCCTCGACCTTCGCGCCGGTCAACGATATGCCGGTGCCGTCCGATTTCGTCGTGGGGCCTGGCGACGAGGTGATCATCAGTGCTTTGAGCCCTCGCCGCAGCGGCGACTACAGCCTGACGGTGAGCCGCGAAGGCACGATCTTCTACCCGAATATCGGGACCTTGCCTGTCGCGGGGATGACGTACTCCCGGATGGTCACCTTCCTGACCCAGAAGATCAAGGGCGGGGCCACGGACCTGCAGCTCTCGATTCGCATGGGTAAGCTGCGCAGCATCCAGGTCTTCGTCGTAGGTCGGACCCGGAAGCCCGGCGCCTACACCGTGAGCGCGCTCTCGACGCTGTCCAACGCCCTCATGGCGAGCGGGGGAGCGACCAAGGCGGGCTCCTTGCGCGACATCCAGCTCAAGCGGGGCGGCAAGGTCGTCGCCCGCTTCGATTTCTATGACTTCCTGCTCAATGGGGACTCTACCCAGGATCTGCGCTTACAGTCCGGAGACGTGATCTTCGTTCCCAACGCTGGTGCTCTGGTTGCGGTCTCTGGTAATGTCCGGGTTCCTGCCATCTATGAGCTCAAGGGTAAGACTACTCTCCAAGAGGTCCTGGGCATGGCGGGCGGGGTCAACGCCATGGGCTATACCCAGCAGATTCAGATCGAGCGCTTCCATCAGAACCAGGCCAAGAAGATCTTGGACGTGGACCTGGAGCGTCTCGGCAAGAGCGCGTCGGTCGCCCTCCAGGACGGCGACTTGGTCGGCGTCTCGTCCATCACGCCGAAGCTCTTGAACTCGGTCTTCCTGGATGGCAACGTCGAGCGGCCCGGTAAGTACGAGTTCCGCCCCGACCTCCGGGTGCGCGACGTGATCAAGAACGAGAACGACCTCAAGCCTGAGTCTTATATGGACTTCGCGCTGATCGAGCGGGTCATGCCACCGGATGCGCATATTGAGTTGATTCCCTTTCACCTTGGGAAGGCGCTCGCGGGCGTAACCGCTGAGAACAAGTATCTGACCCCGGGAGACACGATCCGGGTTTACTACCGCTGGGACATCCAGGAGCCGCCCAAGGTCCGGATCGCGGGGCCGGTTGGTAAGTCCGGCGAGTTCCGCTTGCATCCCAAGATGACGGTGGCTGAGCTCGTGCACCTGGCCGGCGGACTTCAGGATCATTCGGATAAGACGTCTGCGGAACTCACCCGGGTGCAGGTGGTCGATAACCAGATGGTCACCAGGCGGATCACGCTCAACCTCGAGCGGGCACTCCGAGGTGAGGCAGCTTCCAACCTCACGCTTCAGAAGGACGACTACCTCCTGATCAAGCCGGTTCCGGACTACAAGCTCTACCGGACGGTGACCTTGCAGGGCGAGGTGGCGCAGCCAGGGACCTATACCTTCAAGGACGGAGAGACGCTCTCGGACGTGATCGATCGATCGGGGGGTGTGACCAAACGGGCCTACCTCAAGGGAGCCATCTACACCCGGGAATCGGTCAAGCGGCTGCAGGCAGAGCGCTTGCAGGATCTCAGCAAGAAGCTCGAGGCGGAGATCCTTCGGGAGTCCAACCAGCAGATCGCGGGGGCGCTCTCGGGTGAGGCCGCGAAGGCTAACCAGGAGGCGATGGCCTCCAAGCAGGCGCTACTGTCGAGCATCCGGGAGACGCAGGCCTCGGGCCGGATGATCGTCTCCCTGGAGCGGGTTATCGCGGTCCCCCACTCGGATGCAGATGTTCAACTCGAGGAGGGGGACGTTCTGGTGGTGCCGTCGCTCATCAATTCAGTCTCCGTCTTGGGGCAGGTATTTAACCCCACCGCCATCACCTACGTGCCTGGTATGACCATGGACGACTACCTTGCCAAAACGGGAGGGGCGACCAAGCATGCGGATACGCAGGGTATTTACATCATCCGGGCGGATGGCTCGGTGTTGACGGATCAGATCGTCCAGAGCGGCTGGGGACCGTGGCGCAAGGGGATCCGCTCGACGGTGCTTGAGCCTGGTGACACGGTAATGGTTCCCGAGAACCTGGCGGTGGATACCACCATTCGTGACGTCAGGGACATCACTCAGATTCTCTACCAGATCGCGACCACGGCCGCGGTCACTTGGGGCTTGCTGAGAAGGTAGGCGAAGAGTGACATCCCCCAAAAAACTGGTCCGCTCAAAAGTGTGGAAATCCAGGCACGTGATAGTAAGTCAACAAGGAGTGTGGTTTCCCGTGAGTCAAGAAATTTTCGCTTTTATTTGACTGGGTGTCTTCCGCCTGAAGCTTTTCTCTGTCTTTCGGGTGCTTGATTAATGCTTTTCAATTCCTTTCCATTTCTCTTTGTGTTCTTGCCTGTGTGCTTGATCGGTTATTTTGGCTTGGGGGCCTTCATTGGCCTGCGCGCCGCTATTATGTGGCTATCTGTGGCCTCAATCTTCTTCTATGCCTATTGGGATGTTCGTTATCTCGGCCTCCTGGCTACCTCGATGGGCTTTAACTATTTGATTGGTATATGTCTTGCACAAAAGCCAACCAAAGCTCTTCTCACTTTCGGTGTTGTTTTGAACTTGGCACTTTTGGGTTACTACAAGTACGCCAATTTCTTTGTTGATAACCTGAACCGCCTGGCAGGGGCAGATTGGCATCTGGCAACTATTATCCTGCCGCTGGGAATCTCGTTCTTCACCTTTACTCAGATTGCCTTTTTGGTAGATGCTGCGCGTGGGCTTGCTAAGGAGCGCAGCCTACTTTCGTACGTCCTCTTTGTAACGTTCTTCCCGCACCTAATTGCAGGGCCTATTCTCCACCACAAGGAAATGATGTCCCAGTTTGTGGACAAGCGTATTGCCGAGCTCAACTGGCGCAATTTTGCCGTTGGTTGGACGGTCTTTGCTATGGGACTATTCAAGAAAGTTATATTCGCCGATCAAGTAGCTGTTTACGCAAGGCAGGTATTCGAGCCAGGAGTGGGGGTTGTCCCCACGTTTTTTGATGCTTGGATCGGTGCCCTTGCTTACACTCTTCAGCTTTACTTTGACTTTTCGGGTTACTCCGATATGGCCGTGGGGCTCGCGCTTATGTTTAACATCAGGCTGCCTATTAATTTCTATTCACCCTATCAGGCAAAGAACATAATTGTATTTTGGCGGCGTTGGCACATGACACTTTCGCGCTATCTGCGGGACTACCTCTATATTTCGTTGGGTGGTAACCGGCGAGGCTCTTTAAGGCGCTACCTTAACTTGTTTTTGACCATGCTTCTTGGTGGCCTATGGCATGGCGCTGGCTGGACCTTTGTGGTTTGGGGTGCCCTCCATGGTCTCTATTTGATGATTAATCATGGGTGGCAAAGCGTGTCCCGTCAGCTACCAGCTGCGCCATTACCTAGCTGGATTAAATCAGGCTCGGCCCAGACGGCCACTTTTTTGGCCGTAGTCGTCGGCTGGGTTTTCTTTCGCGCCAGTGATATGTCCGCAGCATTGACCATACTTAAAGGGATGGCGGGTCTGAATGGCTTGTCGTTGCCCGGTGAACTCAGGGCTTATTTGGGGCAATTGGCCCCTCTCGGGGTATCATTCGATGGCTTAGTGCCGGCAATGGTAAATTTGTCGACCAAGGAAATCGTTTTCAAGATTAGTTTATTGCTGGCCGTTGTCTTCATGCTCCCAAACGTAACTATGATGTTGAGTCGATTTGAATCGTTTCTTGGAGTCGTGGAAACCTCTCGCGTTCGGTGGTTCAGTTGGCGCCCCTCAACGGTTTGGGGTGTGATAACCGGTGTGATTGCTGCCATCGCTATTTGCAGTCTTAATCAGGTCTCCGAGTTCTTGTATTTCCAGTTTTAAACCCTGCGTGGAGGGACGATGCTTAAACCAAGTGAGATCACTGAGGGGCTGATTAAGGCCGATCCTGAGGATGCTCAGCTCGGATTCGCGAAGTATTTGATCGTTTCGTTTGTGACGGCATTGGTCATTTGTATACTGGTCATTACCGTCAACGTCATCGTGGATCCACTATGGCTTTTTGGTCATTCCAGCCCACTTAACGTGGGCCAAGATGGTTTCGATGAGCGCCAGCTAAAGACCAATCACTTACATTTCTTCGGCCTAGATGCTGATACGCTGCTTTTGGGGAGCAGTCGAATGACCATCGTCGACTCACAGATGATGAAGGGCCGTTCCTTTAACTATTCCGTGTCGAACATGCTTCCGCATGAATACGATGCTTATACCTCGTTTGCTAGAAGTCGCCAGAGGAAAGACTTCCAGGTAATCATGATTGGGTTGGATTTCTTTGGAAGTAGCCAAGAGCGTGTTGACGCCCTACGACTTGAGGCTCCTGAGGCTTACATTAATCGATCTCAAGAATGGAACTACCGTTACAGGTCTCTGCTAAGTCTTGATACCTTAGACTACTCCATTCGAAACATGAAGCTTTCTGCTCAACTGGCTCTCGGCGGGAAGCCTACACGCGATTATTATTTGAGGAACGGGAGAAAGGTTCAAAGAGATCCTGAGAAAGAAAGAGTTAATGCAAATATTCGAAAAGATCTGCAAGTCTTCGATAAGATGTATGGCTCAGACTATCGATATAATTCAAGGTTCCGCGAAGTACTGTCAGTGCTGAGAAAGAATCACCCCAACACGAAGTTCTTGGTCTTTACCACTCCAGAGTACCGCCCACTCTTTGATCTTGCCATGAAGAATGGACGAAGCGCCGACTACTCTAGATGGTTGACGGAAATAGTAGAGGTGTTTGGTGGTTTTTACGATTTTTCGGGCGTGAACTCAGTTACATCCAATTCCGATAACTATGTGGATGCTCATCATTTTCGTCCTCACGTCGCAAGGTGGATTATAGATACAATTAGTGGGGAAGTGAATCCAGAGAAACCGAAGGATTTCGGAGCCTATGTCACTCCGGAAACCTTGTCGGAGCACCTCGCCCCATTAAAGGTTCAAACACGACAATTATTAGGGCAATAGTAATGGATACAGAAGGCTTAGAGATGAAATCGACAGTTATGATGGAGCGAGAGGACCAAATTGACTTTGTGGGTTTGAGTCGTACGCTTTGGTCGCGTCGCAAGTTTATTGCCGGGGTAGCCGGAGTTGGATTGGCTCTGTCGGTGGCCGTTAGTCTTCTCCAACCAAACGTTTATACGGCTTCCGCGACCCTAATGCCGATCGATTCTTCAAGCGATCGTCTCTCCGCTGCCTTCTCTTCCATGGGGGCTCTTGGTGGGCTTGCCATGCAGGCTGGCGGTGGGTTGAAAGGTACCACGTCAGATAAGTTTGTTGCTCTGCTTGAATCGCGTCGGATTACCGAAGCTGTTATTTCCAAAAATAATTTGCTTGAGACTCTCATTACGGATAAGAAGAACCGTACGATGCATGAGGGTTATCGCGTATTGAGTCGGATGTTTCGTGCTAAATCGGATCCCAAAACGGGAATGGTGACGCTTTACGTTGATTATGTAGATCCAAAGCTAGCGGCCGATATTGCAAATGATTTCGTCATTGAGCTAAATGCTTACTTGAAAGGGAATTCTTTCTCCTCGGCTAAGGTGAACCGGGACTTCCTCGAGAAGCAAGTTTCTGATGTGACTCAAGATCTGGCCGCCATGGAGAACTCCCTCAAGAAATTCCAAGAGGATCATAAGCTGGTTTCCTTAGACGCCCAGACTCAAGCGGCAGTTCAGGCTTATGCTAACCTCAAATCTGAACTGATGGCAAAGGAAATCGAACTAAGCCTGCAAGAACAATCGGTGTCGGAGAACGACATGGGTCTCATTACTCTCGAAAAAGAAGTTAATGAGCTAAAGTCTAAGCTTGGAGGGCTCGAAACCCAATCATCTGGTGCCTTTGTGGCATTCAAGGATGCTCCAGAGCTTGGGATGCGCTTTGCTCAGCTAAAACGTGATTTGCTCGTCAAGCAGAAGGTTTTTGAGCTATTGACCCAGCAGCTGGAGTTGGCAAAGATCGAGGAGGCCAAGGAGTCCCTTTCTTTCCAAATCGTTGATACGGCAACTCCTCCTGATCGGAAGAGTGCGCCTTCGAGGACAATGAACGTTTTTGCTGGTGGGATCGTTTCGCTTTTTCTAGGTGTTTTAATGGCTTTGGGGCTTGAGAAGTATGCTTTAATCCGAAAGTCCCTTGAACAATCAAAAGAAGCCACAGGCACATCAGCATCGATCATCAACCACTAAGAGGAGAGCAGGGTGAGACAAGTACTTATTAAGCAGGGCCGGGCCACTATCGCGACCGTCCCAGTGCCTATGGTTGACCCTGGGACGGTGCTTGTTCGTGTTGATCACTCATGCATCTCGATCGGGACTGAATTGAGTGGTATCCGCTCGAGCGCGCAACCGCTCTGGAAGAAAGCCCTTAAGCAACCCGAAAAGCTCAAGCAGGTCCTGCAGTTGGTGGCCAGTCAGGGCCTTAGTAAGACGCGTTCCCAGGTCCAAGGGAAGGTCGAGGCTGCAACTCCTACGGGTTATTCTGCGGCAGGTGTGGTGATCGAAGTAGGGGCCGGGATTCAGGATCTCCGTCCTGGCGATCGCGTTGCATGCGCAGGAGCCCAGTTCGCGTACCATGCTGATGTGATCCGGGTGCCTCGAAACCTGGTGGTGCGGATTCCAGAACACCTTGACTTTGCGTCGGCGAGCACCGTTACGCTTGGGGCGATTGCGCTTCAAGGAGTTCGCCGCGCTCAACCAACCCTCGGCGAAACCTTCGTCGTCATTGGGCTTGGTATTCTTGGGCAGTTGACGGTACAGATGCTCAAGGCGAATGGTTGCCGTGTCGTGGGGCTAGATATCGATCCTGCGCGTGTTCAACTGGCTTTGGGTCTTGGAATGGATTGGGGCGCGGATCCTGGTGCCGGGTCTGAAATCGAGCATGTTTGGCGTCTGACGGGAGGCATAGGGGCAGATGGCGTGATCGTAACCGCCGCATCTGCATCAAGTGCACTTATGTCCACCGCCTTCAAGATGTGCCGAAAAAAGGGTAGGGTGGTGCTCGTCGGGGATGTTGGGCTCAATCTCGAACGCGCTGATATCTACCAAAAGGAACTAGAGTTCTATATTTCAACTTCCTATGGGCCCGGACGTTACGACCCAAACTATGAGGAGAAGGGGCACGATTATCCGATTGGATACGTCCGTTGGACCGAGAATCGTAATATGGCGGAATACCTGCGCTTGGTGGCAGAGGGACGGGTAACGCTTACTCCCCTAATCTCTGACATCTATCCCATCACGGAGGCTGACCGGGCTTACGAAGCGCTCCAGAGTTCAATTCAAAAACCTCTAATGGTGTTGTTGAGTTATCCGTCTGTTACTGAGATCGCCCGGACAATTCCAAACCCGAGTGCGCGAGCATCCAACAATCGTCAGCTCAGATTGGCTGTGGTTGGGGCTGGTGGCTTCGCGAGAGGGATGCATCTACCTAACCTGCAAGCCTTGCAAGACCGATATTACCTGCAGGCGATCGTGAGCCGTACTGGCCACAATGCTGTCGCTACGGCCAAGCAGTTTGGTGCCACTTATGCATCAACAGACTTTGGCCAGGTTTTGAGAGACCCGGAGGTTGATGCTGTCTTGATTGCGACGCGCCATGACCTGCATGCGCGAATGGCCTTGGATGCTCTGAAAGCTGGCAAGCACGTCTTGGTGGAAAAGCCCTTGGCTTTGACCTCGGAGGAACTTGAAGAGATTCAAAGGTTCTACTCATCCCTGGGGGAGGGTGCTGGCCCAGTTCTGCTAACCGGTTTCAATCGACGTTTCTCTAAGTATGCCAGGCGGATCAAGGAGATGGTCGAGGAGCGTAGTAACCCGATGATCATTAACTATCGGATGAATGCGGGATATATGCCATTGGATCATTGGGTTCACACAGAGGAAGGTGGCGGGCGAAATCGTGGGGAGGCATGTCATATTTACGACCTCTTCACCTACCTTACTGGAAGTCGCGTAATGAAGGTCACAGCCCAGCCGATTGCTCCAACCACGGATTATTATTCGTCCCGCGACAATTTTGTGGCCACCATGGCGTTTGCTGATGGTTCGGTTGCCACGCTCACGTACACTGCCCTCGGCTCAAATCAGCACCCGAAAGAGCAAATGGAACTCTTTGTGGACGGGCGTGTCATCGTGATGCATGACTACCAGCGATTAACGATAGCTGGAGCTCGGGTGAAGGGCCTTGAGACGAAAGTGATTGACAAAGGTCAGCGAGAGGAATTGGAGGCATTTGCGGCTTCTATCCTCCAGGGAGGGGCATGGCCCATCCCGCTTTGGCAGCAAGTTCAAGCTACGGATATTGCATTGCAGGTCGAGCAGCAATTGGGGGAGGGGTAGTGTCTTTTCAACTAGGGGGCCTGGCAACCGAAGGACTTGAAACTAACTCGTCCTGTGGTTGCGGTCTTTAGCCAGGTAGCGGTACTCCCATGCGAGCCATTGCACAGGTTCTCTCTTTCGATTTAATTGCCAAACTCTTGCTGGGGATCTCGGGGATTATTCTGATCCGAATCATGTCAGAGGTCGAGTATTCCCTTTATACGTTGTTGATGTCGCTCTCGGCGATGGCCTCGCAGGTTTTGGCAACCAGTTTCAACCGAATTTTTATTGTCGGATATGAGCGGCTTGGCCTTTCGAGTGCCTCCTCCCATTTTCTGGGTGTTCAGGTATGGCTCATGGGGATTATGTTGCTGGCGACCCTGCCGCTCGCTGCCACGCATCCAATGCTCTACGGGTGTGCAGCTGTAATATCAGTGACGACTTGTCTATCGGAGTTTGCTCGGTCGTTTTACCGCCAGGAAATGAGGTTTATCCGCTTCTCCCTGCTGGATGTTGGCCGTGCTTTTGTCGTGATTGTGGGGATTCTTGCCCTTGCTGTGGTAACCGAACAGCAAGTAGCTGCGTGGCAAATAGCCGCCTTACAGTCGGCAGCCCTTTTTGGTGTTTTTGTAGTTGGCGCCGCAAATCGGATCAAGTTCAAAGACTTGCTCGCAATCAAACCAATCCTGTCCCTGTTTTCGACAGTGGTGGCAGGCCCCTATCGCTATCTCTTTGGATATGCGGTGTTGTTGGCAATCTTGACCCAGGTAGATGTACTTACCTTGAAAGTGTTGGCAGGTGATGCCTCGCTAGCAGCGTATGGTTCGGCCCGGCGCTATTATGCCCTGATGCTCATGGGGTTGAGTGCTGTCCATGTGGTTCTCCTGCCTTCGGTTCAGCGGGCAAGCCAATTTGATGAGTTGGACCGGATCTTTAGGCAATTTGGGCGGGTCCTCTGGCTTCTGGTTCCCGGTGTCCTGGCTGCGATTTCGCTGGCGCCGTGGCTCATTCCGTGGATCGACGGCGGACGCTATCCTGAGGCGGTCCCTGTTTTTCAGGTATTGACGCTATCAGCAGGGATATCGTTGGCATTCAGCCCTTACGTGAATATCCTGATGAAAGCCGAACTTTTTCGATATCTGCTGGTCCTGGTTGGGTCTGCTCTCATCATCAGTGTTTCACTTAATATGTTGCTCGTACCTTGGATAGGAGCGCTGGGGTCGGCCATTTCGACCCTGATTGGGAACGCGGTAGTGAATGGAATGACCTTCTGGCGGGCTCGGACGTACGTACAGGGCATGCGGACAACCGCTACCTTGTGAGTTGCAGGAGAACTGCGCATTGCAATTTCGACTCGAAGAAATGCGGATCCCATTGCCTTCTAGGGGATGGCGATGAGGCTTTTTAACTTTCTAAAGGAAGTCAGGATTCAGGCGCCCCCTGTTATCGCAGGAAGATTGGTCGCCGGCCTTGAGCGGCGTTGGTCTTCCCATCGTCTTCGTCAGCGGGATGCTCGCATTCCGACTTATTCGGCTGGAACTTGTACCCAAGGGTCGATCCTAAACTACTTTCTTCTCCCCCCATTGGAGGAGAGTGTCGTGCCGCATGATTTGCTCCGGAATCTGACGCGCCATTACACGTCTCACCGCTTCAATCTGCTTGGCTCGGGTTGGGTTCAGGTCAGCTATGGCATGGCGGCTGCGGGCATCGAGGGGTGTCGTTTTCCAGCAGGCCCACAAGTCTCAGTTGACACCGAGGGAGCTTGGCTCGACCAGCGAGTGAACTCAAGCAATTTGCCAATCGCGCAAGCTATTTGGCGCTTGATTGAATCGCCCTATCAACCGATTGACTGGCAACTGGATTTCAAATCGGGATATCGGTGGCTGGAAAATACGTGGTATCGAGATATAGGATTTGGTCCTCCCTCAGGGCGAGATATCAAGATGCCGTGGGAACTGGCACGTATGCAGCACCTTCCCCATCTGGCGTTAGCGCATGCATTAGCGACCAACGGGAGGCCTGGCTTCGAGTCTCCAGAGCGATACGCACGCGAGTTTCGTAATCAAATCCTGGATTTCCTGGCGTTAAATCCCCCTCGGTTTGGAGTGAACTGGCGTTGCAGCATGGATGTCGGGATCCGCGTCGCGAACGTGCTTGTTGCTTATGATTGGTTCAGGGCAAGTGGGCTTCACTTTGACGAGGAATTTGAACAAGTCCTGAAAAGAGGGGTTTTTGACCATGGCAGGCACTTAATCGAAAACCTTGAGTGGTACTCCGGTGTGCGGGGAAACCATTACCTGGCAAATATTGTTGGACTGCTATTTGTTGCGGCCTATTTACCCTCGAATCCAGAGACTGATGCCTGGCTTGCCTTTGCGGTTCAAGAACTGATACGGGAGGTCGAGTTTCAATTCTACGAGGATGGTTCGAATTTCGAGGCGTCGACGTGCTACCACACACTCTCAGCGGAGATGGTTTACTTTGGAACCGCCCTAGTCCTAGCCCTCCCGGAGGTAAAGTGCAGAGCACTGGAACGCTACGAACATAAGTTTCTACGGACCAGACCTCGACTAAACCCTGCGCCAATTCCGCAATACACCTTGGCTAATGGAGTCAAATCGCCTTTCCCGGCTAGCTACTTTGAACGCTTGGAGAGGATGGCTGAGTTCACCGCTCACATCATCAAGCCAAACAACCAAGTTCCTCAGTTTGGTGACAATGATAGCGGACGGTTTCTCAGACTTTATCCAACGTACTTCGAACTGACGGTAGCTGAAGCCCGTAAGCGCTACAAAAATCTGGCCTCCACTCATGGCCTTCTGGATGGCGAGTGGCATGGTGAAGAGGATGGCCTCAACCATCACCACCTGATTGAAGGCATCAATGCTCTATTCAAGCGAGAAGATCTAGCGCAGGTATCAGGGGGGCGCGGCTACCTGGGGGCGGTCGTCAGTGGGCTTGCTCGTGGAGTCATGATCCCATCCTATCGCAAAGATCCTGACAAGTTTGGCGCGGAGGCCCAACACGTTGGCACAACCGAAACCTATGACCTTTTGCTCGAATACCTTTCTACACACCCACAAAGCCGGCAGGATCAACTTTTCATAGAGATCCCCGGGGGGCTAAAGCCTAACGAATTATGCTTGTACGCTTATCCTCACTTCGGCTTGTACATCGTTCGTAACTCTCGATTTTACTTGGCGATCCGTTGCGGTAGCATCGGGCAAGGAGGGAGAGGGGGACACGCGCATAACGATCAGTTGTCGTTCGAACTAAACGTTGGAGGCGAGGACTGGATCGCTGACCCCGGAACCTACGTGTATACGGCTCTCCCCAACCGCAGGGATGATTTTCGATCGGTAAAGGCCCATTTCGCTCCGCATGTTGGTGACCTGGAACCAGATGCTCTGGACAAGGGTTTGTTCGTCCTGGGTAACGAGGCTAATGCTACCTGCCGTTACTTTGGAGAACAAGGATTTGTCGGGATGCATCATGGCTACGGCCCTCCCGTGTATCGGGTGATCACTTGGAATACTGCGGGGCTGTCTATTCAAGATTTCGTATTGGGGGAGCTTGATTTAGTCCCCCTTCAATCACAGTTTGAGGAGTTTCGTTCCAGTAGTAAGCAACCTGGCTTTTCACCGGGTTACGGTGTGCTTCAAACATATCGGATTGAAACCTTCCATTCCAATGAAGTTTTTGCAATGGATCTGAGGACTAGTAATGCTGAAGACTAAAGTACTAATGGGCGTCTATAACGAAATCGACTTCGATGGCCGTGTTCAAAGGGCTGCAGAAGCGTTGGGTGAATCGATGGATGTGACCCTTTGCTCGGTTGATGCTTTCTCAAACTATCACAATCCTGCATTTTCGTTGCGCAGGTTCAGGCCCATCAAGAGCAAGGTGTTTAGACCCTTAGCTTTGATGCTCTTCTGGGCTTGGTTCGCACTTATCGCATTACGGATACGCCCTCGTGTCATCTATGCTCATGATTTCTATCTGGCCTTTCCTGGGTGGGTTGCGTCAAAGCTGACCTCAGCTTCATTCGTCTATGATGCCCATGAACTCCTTGTACCTGACCAAGGTCAAGTGTTAAGTCGTCGTGCTCAATTCTTCTATTGCCTGGAAAAATGGGTGGTTAAGCGGGCTGACCTGCTCATTGCCGCCAATCTGGAGCGAGCAGAGATCATGAAAGAGCATTATCGCCTGGCAAAATTGCCGCAGGTCATCCGAAATATCCCGCCACAACCGCACGTGCCCACCTCCTCTCCGGCAATCTTGTCGCGTTTTCCCGAATTGGAGCGCCGCTATCCGGAGAGAGTACGTTTGGTTTATCAAGGGGATATGACCCTTGAAAGGGGTCTTGGCGTTTTTCTCGAAGTGATGGAATTCCTGCCGGAGTATTATGAGTTGTTACTTGTTGGCGGAGGCCCCGATTTAGGGCGGATAAAGGAGCGATTTGCGAGTCAAACGTCACCGTCTCGAGTCATCGTTCTTGGCCGCGTACCTCGTTCCGAACTTCATGACGTACTTTCCACAGGCGATATCGGGATTATTACCTATCCGGGAACCGGGTTGAATAACATTTACTGCGCACCAAATAAGGTTTACGAGTATGCTCAGGCTGGACTTCCGATGCTAGCGACTGCACATCCTCCACTACGACGAATGTTTGAGGAATATCAAATTGGTCGTATCTTAGACTACATGGATCCAACCCAGCCAAGTGACCCCCGTACGATTGCTGCCACGATCCAGTCTGTTGGTGACAATCTCTCTCGTTATCGAAGAGAAATCCCTAAGTTTTTGATGGAAAATACTTGGGAGAATGAGCGCTTTCGCTTAGAGAATGCAATGTTTGCTTATGTAGAGGTAAGCTAGTGCCGTCTCTTGCTGGTGTGAGAAGAGGTGAGTTACTGCCCCTTTTGCTCATTGCCTCTTCCTTTGGACCGTATGTCTTCAAGGGTCTTGGCGTGCGTTTGGAGCAGGTGATAATCTATGCTCTGCTTCCATTGGTTTTAGTCCTGCTGCTTGCTGGGCGCCAGTCATTTCTTTGTTACAAGCCAGTGGCCAAAGTACTTGCGATACTTGTGTTCGTAACACTTTGGACCCTTTTGGTGACAACCCTAGCGGGCCGCTACGAGTCGGTAACCAAAGCCATCTCGCATTTTGAGCACTATTTGAGACCAATCGCAGTGCTACTCTTGGTTAGCGTGATGGTTAAACTGCGCACTGCGTCCGAGGCACAAGCTCTATTCAATCGCTCGCTCATTCTCTTGATTTGGATGTTGTGCTTGAACACGACCTTGAGTATCTGTTCGGTATTCCTTGGATTGTCATGGGTTACAGACTACTTTGTGGCTAGTCCAGGGGCGAGTGGATCATCCGTGGCCGAATTGGCAGCTTCTAACGGACGATTTTCAGGTGTGTTCGATCAACCTGCTGAAGCTGGTATTGCATATTCTTTGGGATTATTTTCATGGGCTTATCTACGACGCACTAACTCAAAAGTGATACTGCTTGATTACGTTGCATTGACCCTTATTCTTGTTGGCGGTGCATTGAGTGTCTCTAAAGTATTTGTGATCGGCGGCATACTATTGTTTCTAGCGTATTGGAATCCGCTTAAAAGGCCAGCACAGCTTTTGAATTGGCGCTCGACATTTCTAGTTGTAATTGCAAGTACATCACTGGGAGCTCTGCTCTCAACCTGGAAGGGGCTTGATTTTCTCTTAAGACTCTTCATGCCGGGAGACCAATCCGTGAACATGGTTGCCTTATACACGGCCGGGCGTTTTGGCAAAGATGAGACTTTAGTTAAAGAGTTGTTTGCCCAAACGATTGCCGAGTCGCCCTTCTATGGAATGGGCTTTGCCGCAAACACTACGCTAGATAATGCATATGCAGAGTTCTTTGTGCAAGGTGGGCTGATCGGCTTATTGGCCTATATCTCCTTGTTGATCGTAATTGGAACAACCGCCTTCTTTCAACCAGGACTATCCAAAGAAGATCGACGTTTTCTAGGTGTATTGGTGTTATTCATAACTGCAGCTGGGATGGGTATGCCAATTGTCACGGCAAATCGAGTCTCTTCGATCCTTTGGGTGCTTGTCTTTCTTGTCTTTTTTGTGGCTTATCAGCGGCGGCGTGCTATTTGTGAAATCCAACCTCAAGTAAATCCAGGGAGATGAACACAATGATTCGTGTCTTGACATTTAATAAATACTATCTTCCAGGGTTTCGAGCAGGAGGCCCTATTCGTACCTTGGCCAACATGGCTGACCATCTAGGACGGGAGATATCCTTCGAAATTATTACGACAGATCGCGACGTTGGGGACGATGCCTCGTTTGCCGGAGTAGAGGTTGATACTTGGAATCGGTGTGGCTTAGCTAATGTCTATTATTCAAGCAAGGATGCTCGAACTTTCACTAGCCTTGTCAGGCTGGTCCATAGTACACCCTGTGATCTTATTTACCTCAACAGTTTTTTAGATCCGATCTTCTCATTTAAGATCCTTTTGGCTCGCACACTTGGGCTAATCCCACGTTTGCCCGTTGTATTGGCACCTCGGGGAGAGTTTTCACCAGGGGCTTGGGCTCTCAACCGGCTAAAGAAGGTAGCTTACCTGAAAGTATGCAAGAGTCTTGGGTTTTATCGTGGAATTACATGGCAGGCATCTTCGGACCGGGAAGAAGCTGACATACTCAGAATAATTCCTGATGCGAAAGTTGTAATTGCCAGGGATTTGAGCCCGATAATCATCGATGATTCTTGTGAGATCTCGCGGGTGTTGAGGGTTTCAGGTGGACCAGTCAGAATTTGCTTTTTATCGAGAATTTCACCGAAGAAAAACCTTGACTATGCAATTCGTGTGCTTTCTCATGTTGAATATCCGGTCGAGTTCTCTATATATGGGCCGGTTTCTGATCAGGATTATTGGGAAAAGTGTCAAGATCTGATTTCGTCGCTTCCAGATAATATACGTGTAACATATCAGGGAAGCATTTTACCGGAACTCGTTTCTTCTGTCCTTCGCCAATATGATCTTTTCTTCCTGCCGACTCGAGGAGAGAATTATGGGCATGTTATCCATGAGGCCTTGAGTGCTGGTCTTCCTGTCTTGATTAGTGATCAAACGCCCTGGACTGGGCTTGAAGCTCAAGGTGTTGGTTGGGCGTTGCCCCTACAGCAGAAGGACGCATTCATAGCGGTGATCAATGAGGTAAGTAACTGGACTGAATTTCAATTTGAAAAAGCGCATGTCAATGCAATTAAATATGCATCGGATAATTCTACTGATGACGCAATATTGAGAGCGAATCGAGATCTTTTTGAGGTTGCGAGGCTCGGAAAAGAGGTTTTGATACAATAGATGGGTGTTTCGGTTGTGGTGGTGAGTTGTATTTCTCGTGAATAAGTAGCCCATAGAGTTTTTTGGTTAGAGGTTGTGTGTAAAGGGGGGCTGGTAGGATGAGGTGTGATGATGAGAAAGCCTTATTCTACCAACCTCCATTATGATGAGTGGGCCATTCTGGCCCCGTTAATTCCTGGGCCGAAACCTGATGGTCGTCCTCGCGGGCACGACATGCGCGAGATCCTCAACGCTATCTTCTACTTTCTGTTGGCGGGTTGTCTTTGGCGGATGCTGCCGCACGGGTTCCCGCCTTGCTCCACGCTCCACTGGTACTTCCGGACTTGGCGCCGAAGTTAATTCTGGGAAGAAATTAATGCAGCCCTTCGTGACCAGGTACGGCTTCGGGCAGGGCGGTCGACCTCACCAACAGCCGCTATCGTGGATAGCCAATCGGCAAGGACCATGGAAAAGGGGGGGCGAGGGAATATGGCGGTGCTAAGTGCCTTAGCGGCCGTAAACGTTTTATCCTCACCGACACGCTCAGGCTCTTGCTCAAGGTGATCGTGCATTCCGCCGCCATCCAAGACCGCGTAAGCGCCCACTCCCTTTTCGAAACAGGAAAGAAACGTTATCCTCGCTTTGCGCTTATTTTCGCTGTTCAAGGATATACCGGTCCGGCGCTTCGAAAACAATCCCAGGACCTGGGTTTCAGCCTTCACATCGTCAGTCGTCCCTGCCGCTAAGTCGTCGGTTCCGTCGCTTGCCTAGGACGGAACCGACGACTTAGCAAAGACTACGGGGGCCTCCCCCGGACAGGAGAGGCCTTCGTTTACGACTGCAATGAGTCGATCGATGCTCAAAAGGTTGGTGGGATAGTGGCTTTTTACATAACCTCTAATGGTTTTGGTATGTCTTGCTAATTGTTTTGGGTGAGGTGGTTTTTTAGGTCTGATACAATGAATCGCAATTTACCTGCCGAGTTCTTGGGTATTTGATCGAGGTATACTATCTTAATCTGGATTTTATCTCCGAGGCGCTTTCTTGTTTCATGGATAAGAGAATCTTCGTCTGATTTATTGTAATTAGTTCCTATTGCCACTCGAATATCGATTTCTTTGTGATTTTTTTGATAAATTTGAGCTTCTCTGATGTTTATTAGGTCTTTGAAGATGTGGTCAAGTCGTCCAATATGGGTCCCGTCAGGAAGTACTATATAGTCTTCTTTTCGTCCATCTATTTCTTGGACTAGGCGTCCTGTCCTGCCGCAGCTGCAGGTTTCGCCAGTAAGAGCTGCAATGTCGCCAACATCGTACCGAATTAATGGGAATGCGGGGTTCGTCCAGTTGGTTCCGATGATTTTGGCAGAGTTTAGGGTGTCCTGAATAGGTAGAAATTCTACAAACGAATAGTCCTCGTCGACATGCAGGTTTCCATGCTCGCACTCGGAGATATTTGCTACAGCCTCAGACTGGCCATAATGTTGTCGCATTTTGACCTTGAAGGCTCTCTCGATTATAGCCTTTTGCTGGGGCAACACACTTTCCGCTCCAAAAGTAATCAATTCAAGAGCGTTTCCTAGGTCGAGTTTCTGATCAAGTGTATATCCTGCCAGAAGCGCGAGCACTGAAGGGTATCCATGAACCCACTTAATTCTCCTGTCGCGTAACACTTGTATATACTGAGGTGCGGTTTCTGGTTTTAGGTGATACGCGCTAAGCATGAGCTGTCGGGCAGGTCGATTATACCGCCAGAACGGTGGCTTCTGTTGCGTTAGGGGAACTAGAGAGCGGCCTCCAAAATACCCGCACCACGTATCTTGTGTCACTCCATGCCAGCTGCGATAACGCCACCAGTTTGCCCAACGCTCTTTCTCAGCGCGGCGTGTCTCCCAGAACCTCAACCCGCTACCCGTCGTGCCACTGGTATGGCAAGTATGCATGTCATTCTCAGAAATGACCTTCGGTCGAATGGCTGCGAAGTGCTCTCTCGCTTCTTGTTTTGTTAATATTGGCAGTTTAGCAATTTCCTGAAAGAGATCGTCAGCGTGGATATTAATGCCGTAATCGGAGAAGCGATTCGACCAGAACGGAGCCGTGGCAGCTATCCTTAGGAATGCCCTCAATCGCTCACTCTGGTAGCGATGTAAAGCTTCTCGATTAAGCCACGTTCGGTTAATGGAGGCTTCAAAGATCTCCTGGTATTCGCGATCATAACGACGCTTCATTAAGCGCCATCCTTCCAAAGACGCAGCAGCGTTTTGTAAGGGAATTGGGAGGCTTAAGTAAATCGCTTCCAGATCGAGTTTCGGCGTCTTCACTCTCGTACGCTCTAGCGCTCAGGCTAACTAAGCAGGCAATCCTTAAGGCGCCCGACAAAGGAGGGAACTCTGTGGTGGATTACGCGAACGCCTGTAAGAGCCCATCTTCTTTAGATGTTGCAGTTCCAATCAGTGTGGCCTTAAACCCAGCCTGGGTCCACAAATCAAGGTTTACGTGGTTACGCGTATCGAAAACTGCTCGGTTACGCATTAGTTTTCCGATCGCACTAGGTTCCAAGGCCTTGTACTCGTTGTGCGGGGCAAGCAATACGGCGAGATCCGAGTCCTGGAAGGCGTCTTCGAGAGACTGGAGTTCGTACTCGAAGTTCTGGACATGGGGATCGTATATGCCGACTCGAATCCCTGCCTTAGTGAGGTCGTGAAGCACCTCGAGGGCAGGGCTCTCACGCGTATCATCAACGTTGCCCTTGTAGGCTACGCCGAGGACCGTTACCTTGGGGTCCTTGATCCCTTCGAGTGAGCTGGTGATAACCGAAGCCACCCGGTGAGGAACAGCATCGTTAATCTGACGTGCTAAGTGGATAAGCTTGGCTGTTTCGGGGGCCTGCTCGACGATGAACCAAGGGTCCACCGAGATGCAATGACCGCCAACCCCGGGACCCGGCTGATGGAGGTTGACTCGGGGGTGTAGATTTGCAAGCCGGACCACATCCCAGGCGCTGATCGACAGTCCTTCACTCAGTCGCGCAAGTTCGTTGGCTAACGCAATATTGACGTCACGGTAGGTGTTCTCCATCACCTTGACCATTTCGGCTGTGGTGGCGTCCGTCAGGTGTATCTGTCCCGCGACGAAGGTCGCGTAGAGGGCGCGGGCCTGATCCGCACAGGTGGGCGTCAACCCGCCGATCACTCGGTGATTCTCGATGAGCTCTTGTAAGATCTTGCCGGGAAGCACTCGCTCGGGGCAGTGCGCCACGAAGAGCTCTCGCCCGATCTCCAGTTCGGACTCCGCCAAGATTGGCGCCACCAGATCCCGGGTCGTGCCGGGCGGCGAGGTCGATTCGAGCAGCACCAGGTTGCCGGGCTTGAGGTGAGGCACGATGGCCTTGGCCGCCGCCTTCACGAAGTTCATGTCGGCAGTCTTGGTCTCGGTGATGGGAGTCGGCACTGCAATGATGAAGATGTCGGCCTCTACCGGCTCGGTCACGGCCTCGAGGCGGCCCGACTTGACGGCCGCTTGCACCATCATCTCGAGACCCGGCTCCTCGATGTGGATCTCGCCACGGTTGATGGTCTCCACCACGTGCGGATTGACGTCGACCCCGATGACTCGGTAGCCGTTGGCGGCGAGCACGCTGGCCGTGGGAAGGCCGATGTACCCGAGCCCGAGGACGCAAACTAGTTTATTCTTGCCTGTCGACGGCATTGAAGATCCCTTTCCCATTGAATCAGCGGTCAGTGTCATTATTCAGTCGGCAGCGTTGGTTACTTCAGACGCGCACCGTCAGCGGCGTCGCCTGCGCGAAGTGTTTGAGATGGCGAATGTAGCGGGATGCTACGCGGAGTCGGTCGAACTCCTCCTTGACGAAGCGCGCTCCATTGCGACCCATTGTCTCGCCCTTCTCGCGGGAGGCATGAAGCTCTCGGATGGCCTGTTCCATGTGGTCGGCGCTTTCCGGTTCGATGCCGAGCCCGGCCTTGGCCCGCTCGACCAAGCGTCGAGCCTCGCCGTTCACGCTGATGATCATCGGCACCCCGCAGGCCATGATCTCGTAGATCTTCGACGGGATGGTCGAATCGAAGAGCGGCGTCTTGCGCAACGGAACCAGGCAAACATCCGACATCCCGATGAGACTCGGGACCAACTGGCGCGATTGCTGCCCCAGCATCGTGACGTTCTTCAGGCCCTTCTCGGCGACCAGCGCTTCGATACGCTTGCGTTCGGCCCCATCGCCGGCAAACAGGAAGTGCACGTCGGGGAGATCCTGGAAGCGCTCGGCCGTCTCGACCACGGTGGCCAGGTTATGGGCCATCCCATGGGTCCCGATGTAGCTCACCACGAACTTGTTCGCCAGCCCGAACTGCGACTTGGCAGGAGTTTTGTCTTCCAGGATGCTGAACTGGCGAATATCCACGGCGTTGGGCACGACCACGATCTTGGAGGGATCGATCCCCTTGGCGGCGATCTTCTCGGCGAAGCCGTTGGTGACGACGACCAGGGACTTGGCCCGCCGGTACAGGAAACGCTCGACGATCTCGAGCGCCGAGATCACCGGCCCCGGCTTCATCAGGCCCACCGCCACGATGGCTTCCGGCCAGATGTCGCGCACCTCCATGACGAAGGGCTTGCGCAGGATCACCGAGAGCACGTAACCCGCCAAGGCAACCAGAAGCTGCGGCGAGGTGGCGATCACCACGTCGCAGCGCTTGGCTCCAAAGGCGCCCTGGACGATGGCTGCGACCATGAACGTGAAGAACTGGAACATCCGGCGAAGTTTTCCCTTGTTCGCCGTCGCGAAGGTGAGGGTCCGGATGACCTCGATGCCGTCAAGGTTCTCCCGCATGAAGGGCTTGCCCCGGTAGCCCGGGTGGATGACCCCATTGGGATGGTTGGGGAAGCCCGTCAGCACCTGGACCTGATGGCCCATCTCGGTCCAGGCCTTGGCGAACTCGTAAACCCGATTGGCCGGAGCATTGCTCTCGGGCGGGAAGTACTGCGTCAGGAATAGCAAGCTCAAGGAACGCCCCTCGGAGTGGTCGGAGGGACGAGATTGATGATGGTCCGTGTGAAACGGCGCTTCGAGGATGCTCGAAGAAGTGTTCGAAGCCATAATCACCTTTGCCACTTGACGGCCTGCAGCCGCAATAAAAATCGACCTATGAAAATTGATAATGAGAGGTCTAGGATCGATGCTATGCCAAGTTTTCGACTGTCCGTTCGCTTGTTAGGTAGCATACCATACAAGCGGGGTCTCACGGCCGAGGCTTGATGTGATTTTTAGCACGCTTCACACGTGACATTCGCCAGAATCAGGCTTTCCGGGGTGATTTATTACGCTTACTTCATTTTTCGGGCGATTCAGGAGAGATTTGCTCACGATTTCTTGATGGTTGCTTGCGGCCAAGGTGATCGAGTTGCTGCCGACAGGGGATTGGGATAGCATTGGAAGTCGTCGTAAGGTCGCCAGTTCTGCTTCTGCGGCCCCTTTGGAGCTTCTCATGCGCCAGATCCTACAGAACCTCAAGTCCGGCGAAACCCTGCTCGCCGAAGTCCCCTGCCCGAGCGTCAAGCGCGGCCATGTGCTCATCCGAACTCGCGCCAGCCTCGTCTCGGCCGGTACGGAGCGCATGCTCGTCGAATTCGGCAAGGCCAACCTGATTTCGAAGGCGCGCCAGCAGCCCGAGAAGGTGCGCATGGTCCTCTCCAAGATCCGCACCGACGGCCTCATGGCGACCGTGAGTGCCGTTCGCAACAAGCTGGACCAGCCCTTGCCCATGGGGTACTGCAACGTGGGAACCGTGGTGGAAGCGGGAGCCGGCGTCGAGGGCCACTCGCCTGGCGATCGCGTCCTCTCCAACGGCCACCACGCCGAGATGGTCTGCGTCCCCAAGAACCTCTGCGCGCGGATCCCGGACGGAGTCTCCGACGAGGAGGCCAGCTTCACGGTCATCGGCGCCATCGGCCTGCAGGGCATTCGGCTCGCCCAGCCGACCCTCGGTGAGGCGTTCGTGGTCACCGGTCTTGGCCTGATCGGGCTCGTCACGGTCCAGCTGCTGATCGCGCATGGCTGCCGGGTCCTCGGCCTCGACTACGACCCTGAGAAGCTTGCGCTGGCTCGCCAATTCGGTGCCGAGACGGTGGACCTCGGGAGCGGTGCCGATCCCCTGGAAGCGGCGCAAGCGTTTTCACGGGGGCGCGGGGTGGACGGGGTCATCATCACGGCCAGCACCAAGAGCAACGAGCCCATGCACCAGGCGGCTCAGATGTGCCGCAAGCGCGGCCGCATCATCCTGGTGGGCGTCACCGGTCTCGAACTCGCACGCTCCGACTTCTACGAGAAAGAGCTCACCTTCCAGGTCTCCTGCTCCTACGGGCCGGGCCGCTACGATCCCGCCTACGAGGCGGGCGGCCAGGACTACCCCGTCGGTTTCGTCCGCTGGACCGAGCAGCGCAACTTCGAGGCGATCCTCGACATGATGGCCTCGGGCCGCTTGGACGTGCGTCCCCTCCTCTCACACCGCTTCCCCCTGGAAAAAGCCCAAGACGCCTATGCCTTGATCGGCGGAGGCGGCCGCTCCCTGGGCGTGCTCCTCGAGTATCCCTCCGACGAGCAGCAATCCCTCGCCGATCTTCGGCGTAAAACCGTTCCGCTGGCACCCGTTGCCCACCCCGTCGCGCAGCCCAAGCTGGGCTTCGTCGGCGCCGGAAACTACGCGACCGCCGTCTTGATCCCGGCGTTCAAGCAGGCAGGGGCAACCCTGTCCACGGTTTCGACCAGTGGAGGGGTTTCGGGCGTCCACGCGGGCCGCAAGTTCGGCTTCTCCGAGGCGACCACCGATACCCCGGCCCTTTTCGCGGATGCGACGCTGGATGCCCTCGTGCTCGCGACCCGCCACGATACCCATGCCCGCTTCGTGCTGCAGGCCCTGGAGGCCGGCAAGCACGTTTTCGTTGAGAAGCCCCTGGCCTTGACCGTCGGAGAGGTTGCGAGCATCCGCGAGGCCTACGAGCAGCTCGGGCAAAAGGGAGCAGCGCCCTTGGTCATGGTGGGCTTCAACCGGCGCTTCGCCCCGCATGTTCAAAAGATGAAGGCCTTGCTCGATCCGCTGGGGGCCCCCAAGACCATGATCATGACGGTGAACGCCGGAGCGATTCCCGCCGACCACTGGACCCAGAGCCCGGAGATCGGCGGAGGCCGGATCATCGGAGAGGGCTGCCATTTCATCGATCTGATGCGCCACCTGGCGGGGCATCCCGTGGTTTCGGTCCAGGCCAACGCGATGGCTCCCCAGGGTGAGCGCCGTGAGGACGTCGCGAGCTTCACGCTGGAGTTCGCGGACGGCTCGATTGGCACGATTCACTACCTGGCCAACGGCCACAAGTCCTTCCCCAAGGAGCGCCTGGAGGTCTTCTGCTCGGGCCGGATCCTCCAGCTGGACAACTTCCGGGTCTTGCGCGCCTTCGGCTGGCCGGGCTTCAGCAAGATGGGCGGCTGGAAGCAGGACAAGGGCCAGACCGCCTGCGCGGCGGCGTTCGTTCAAGCCATCCGTGATGGCAAGCCCTCGCCGATCCCCTTCGAGGAACTGCTCGAGGTGGCCGAGGTGAGCTGCCGCGTCGCGGGCCTCATCCGCAAGGACGCCTAGCATGTCGCTGGGCCGGCGCTGGCGGACCCTCCGCCATTTCCGCCCGCAGCAAGTGCTGTGGCGGGTCTACCAGCGCGGCCTGGCGAAGGCTTCCTCCCTCGCCTCCCGTCCGCTCGAGGCCGTTCTCTCCAGGGGCCTTCCGGGCGGTCCGTGCGCGCCTGATCCCGTCTTTCACCCGATCGCCTCCGATCCGGCCCTCCTCGAGAGGGCGCGCGCGATCCGGGAGGGGCGCTTCTCCTTTCTGAGCCGGGAAGCTGATTTTGCCAAGGGGATCGACTGGGCGGCGGGCGGCTTCGACCGCCTCTGGCGCTTCAACTTGCATTACTTCGAGTTCGGCCTGGACCTCGCTCTGGCCTACCATGCCACGCGGGACGAGGCGTACGCCGGGCGGTTCGAGGAGATTGCCTCGGACTGGATGGCGTCCGCCCCGCTAGGAAAGGGCGATGCCTGGCATCCGTACCCGCTCTCCTTGCGCCTGGTCAACTGGATCTGGGCATGGCATCTCTTCGGGGATGCGCTCGGGGAGCTCAAACCGGCGATGTCCCGGAGCATGGCGCTGCAGGCGCGCTACTTGCTCCTTCATCTGGAGCGGGACATCGGGGGAAACCACCTGGTCAAGAACGCGAAGGCTCTGGCGATGGCCGGCGCCTTCCTGGGGGATTCGCTCCTCATGGAGCGGGGCCTGCGGGTGCTGGAAGCCCAGGTCCGGCACCAGGTCTTGCCGGATGGCGGTCACTTCGAGCGCAGCCCCATGTACCACGTCCAGGTCCTGCAGGACCTCGCGGAGACGGCCTGGTACCTTCGCGCCGTGCAAGGCCGCGAGCTGCCCTGGCTGGACGCGGCCCTGCGCGGGATGGCCGGTTGGCTTGCCTCGGTGACCCTGCCGGACGGGGAGATTCCTCTCTTCGGGGACTCGGCACATGGCATCGTGCCCAGGCCGGGAGCCGTTTTGGGACTGGTCAATGCGGTTCTGGGGGCGGATTTTGTGGCGGAGACGTCGGCCTCGGCTTTTCTTTCCGCGCTGGTTCCCCCCTCTCGACGCGAAGGGAGCGGGGAGGCTGCTGCGGCCGCGGAGTGCTTCTCGGAGAGTGGCTTTCTCGTCACCCGGCATGACGATCATATGCTCATCCTCGATTGCGGACCCTTCGCGCCGGACGAGCTTCCCGCCCATGGGCATTGCGATGCCCTGAGCTTTGAACTCGCCTTTGGGGCCGAGCGCTTTGTCGTCGATTCGGGGACGTACGCGTATACCGGCCCTCGCCGGGGGCATTACCGGGGGACGGCCGCGCATAACACCCTGGCGCTGCCCGGTCTCGAGCAAACCGAGATCTGGGGGGACTTCCGTGCGGGGCGCCGCGCGCGCATCACGGAGCGCTCCTGGGTTGAAACCGGCGGCGGTTACTGGGCGGAGGCGGTGCATGACGGCTATCGGCCGCGCCTTCACCGCCGCGAGCTTTGGTTCGTCCCCGGGGTCTTTTGGCTGATCCGGGACACGCTCGAGGGCGGAGCCTGGCCGGGGGCGGCCAGTCGGCTTCATTTCCACCCGGACCGGGAGGTGACTCCCATGCCCGATGGCGCACGGGTGACCGGGCACACGGCCAGCCTTCGGATCCTCGCGAAAGGGGGAGCACTGAGCTGGGAGGACGGGAGCTACTCCGAGCGTTTCGGCAGTGAAACACCTTGCCGCGTCTTGGTCCAGGAACTTGATGAGCGTGGCACGGCGCTCTTCTTGCTGGCTCCCGGGGGGCGTTCGATGACTCTAGGAGCGGAACCGGGTGCGGATATAGTCGTCGAAGTGACGGGGGGAGGGTGCTACAGCTTGAACTCCCGGCGGATTGTACGACAGGCCGGCCTGCCGACATGATGCCCGATAGATTTATTTTTTTCTCGTCATCGGGTAAAAACGTATTATATCCCTTGATTGTTTATGGAGGAGTCTGTCACGTGAAGGCGATTCTGACTTCGATGTTGTTGGCGACCTTGGCCCTGGGCCTGACGGGCTGTCCCGGCCCTGGTACTGCTGGCAGCACCAGCACGGGCAACGGCGGAACCAATTCCGGCTCGAACTAGGTCCTCATGATCGACCTGCGCCCCGTCAGGAGCTCGCTCCTCGCTGGGGCGCTTTTTTTCGTGCTCGTGCATCCCGCCTCGGCGGAGCTGTCTCATGCCGGCTACACGGGCCTCATTTCGATTCCGACGCCCGAGGTGGAGCCCGAGGGGCGGATGTGCATCGCTTTCTCTTGGCTCGACGGGAGCCGGACCTACCTCATGGCTCCGCGGATCAACCGGGTCTATGCCTTGACCATGGGGCTTCTCCCCGGCCTCGAGGTCACGTTTCGTCAGACCCAGGTGATCGGGTGGCGCGATCCGGATGCGCCGGGGGTGGCGTATGCCTTCGATCGGATGGGCAGCTTCAAGTACCGTTTGCCGCTTCCGGCAGGATTTCCGCGTCTGGCGGCCGGGATCCAGGATTTTGCCTCCGTCGGGATGCTGATGGGCATCTCGCCGCTCAAGCCGGGGCTTGATCAGCGAGGCCTGACGACGCTTTATGCCGTGATGGGCGATCGCCTCGGCCCCGTCGCCTGGAGCCTAGGGGCCGCCCGGAGTCACGCCTCCATCAACGGGACCTTCGGCGGAGCGAGCATCGACCTGCCGGGAGGGTTCCAGCTTATGGCCGAGCACGACAGCCAAACGATCAACCTAGGCATGCGCTTTTCTCCCCATCCCGCCGTCATGCTTCAGGCCTCTCGGATCGGGGATGGCACGCAGGCTTTCGGGGGACGGATCGGCTGGTCGCTCTAGAGGCTATCGCCAATCTTCGACGTGCGCGCGGATGTAGCTCGGAGAGAGGCGACGCCAGACTCCATCGGCATCCGCTGTCGGAAAGGGCAGAGTTCCCGCCGCAGGGGTCGATGCCCGGTAGTCGGCGCTGAAGACGCCGGGATAGACGCGCAAGGTGCTCGGGGGAGGCAGCGGACTCGCTCCCAGGTTGATGCTCAGACCGAGCCGGAACTGGAGGCCGAGGTCGCTGCGCCAGGCGGAGGCGTCAACGGCGGAGCGCGGGAACCAGCGGATGATGCGCGCGAAGAGGGCGCGATCCCCGTTCTGGAAGACTCCCACCCCTCCCGATAGTCCGAGGTCCAGGGGGTGGAACCTCCGCTCGACGCTGCTCGCCGCCAGCGGGGCCGTGCCTGTTCCGAGGCCTCCGCCCAGCTTCCAGATCCAGTTGCCTTCGTCGAGCTGCGAGGCGATTTCACCGTGAGCTCCGTAGTTGTTGGCATCCCATCGGCCCGCCACCCAGGAGCCCAACAGACCGGGCAGTAGCCAGCCATGGCCCTGGAGCTGGGCGAAGGTCACGCCGGTCTCACCCCATGGGGATAGGTAGTAGCGCCCTCGAGCGGTGGCCGAGAGCCCGTCGGCAAGGGGAGTTCTCAGGGTTCCGTTGAGCCAGCTCTTGAAGTCCACCGAGAAGAAGTAGCCCGGCGTCAGGTCCAGGTCCGTGCGGTAGAGGCTCGGGTTGAGGCGATGCGAGGGCCGATGCGACGGAGGTGGCTCGATCCTGAGGCAATGACGAAAGGCGTCAGGCGACATGGTGCCGTCGAGATACTTACGGAGGTCCTCGACGCGCACGCGCACAAGCGTCAGAGGGACGCGATCCCGCTGAGGGATGACCTCGATGACTCGATTCTCCGCCAGGTCCCGGGACGCTTCCGTGAGGACGCGCCCCAGCGCCTCGATCTCGAGAAACCAGCGCCGGTTTTCGTACCAGATCGTGAGGGTCTCACCGTCCTCCTGCAACGCCAGGTTCTCAAGGCCCAAGGCCTCGAGTCCGCGTAGGGTCTCGCCGCTTACCTGTGGCGAGACCGCCTCCAGGGCGCATGCGGCATGCGGTAACTGGACGGAAAGGAGGGTGCCGAGAAGCAGGGTAGGGAATCGCATAGAGGCTGTATACCCTGCTTATGCCGTGCCCTCCGCCGCTCTGTAGCGTCAAGGAATCTGAAATGGGAGCGTCCGCGTCATCTGCCAGCCTCATAAGTAGCGCTGTGCCTGCTCGGAGGGTGATAACTCCGATTGAATTGACTTGTTAATGTTGCTGGTTCATGATGTCAATAATATGCTTGCTCGCCATGTCATTCGGGAGGTGAACCATGCGAAAGATAGACGGTCTGGGCTGGGCCTGGTTCCTGAATCTCGGGATTCCCCTCATGCTGATCGCCTTCGCCTACGGTTGCGGGGGAGAGGCCTTCGTGTCCGGCGAGCCGCTGCGCCCCGCGACGACGGCGCTCGAAGGCC
>Ga0065704_10000521_pt1 | contig 27858 bp, 23 predicted proteins | sample SwiRhicommuniRL2_FD_59091 | JGI IMG/M metagenome (GOLD analysis project Ga0065704, IMG submission 59091) | Switchgrass rhizosphere bacterial communities from Rose Lake, Michigan, USA - RL2 v2 (version 2) | ecosystem: Host-associated > Plants > Roots > Rhizosphere > Soil | place: East Lansing, MI | reverse complement strand
CCGCCCATGCCGGAGCCTGCGCCGCCCGTGGCGGTCGCGTCGCCGCCGGTCCCGGAGCCTGCGCCGCCCGTGCCGGAGCCGTCACCGCCGGTACCGGTCGCGTCACCCGACGTGCCTGCACCGGCGGTAGCGCTGCTTGCTCCGCCCGTTGCAGTCGCGTCACCTGAGGTGCCTGCACCACCGGTTGCCGTACCGTCGCCGCTGGTACCGTCGCCTGCGCCGCGCTCGCGGACATTGCCGCTACCTGCGCCGGCATCGCCACCGGAAGCACCCGCGATCGAACCGGTGTCGCCGCTCGCGCTTCCGGCATCGCCGCCGGAGGCGCCCGTGGCACCGCCACCATCGCCGCCCCAGCCACCGGCGTCACCACCACGGCCACGGCCGTTGCCGGCCGTTGCGTTTCCGTCACCGCCCCAACCATTGCCGTCGCCGCCGTTGGCGCCGCGCGTATCGTCGGTGTTGCCGCCGCGTCCGCCGTTGCCGGCCGTCGCATCGCCGATGGTCGCGCTGCCGTTCGACGAATCGCCGGCGGTCGCGCTGCCGTTGTTCGCGTCACCGCCGCTGCCGCCGTTACCGCCGTCGCCGCCGTCGCCGCCATTGCCACCGTTGCCGGTGCCACCCATCGCGCTGCCGCCATAGCCCTTGCCGCCATAGCCTGCCCCGCCCTTGCCGCCATCACCGCCATTGGCGTCGCCCCAGTTCTTGGCGACGTTGCCGATGTCGTGCACGGTCACGCCCGAAACGGCGCCGATCAGCTTCGTTTCGGCCACGGCCTTGCTGTGGTTGAAAGAGTTGGAGAACGTGGACGTGGCGGTGCTGCCATTGTTGGCGGCCGTCGAGCCGAAACCCTCCGCAGTCGCCCTGCCGCGATTGTTGCGGTTGTCGCCGTCGTGGGTGCTGTTGTCGCTGTGGTCGGAATTATCGGAGTTGTCCGAATTGTCGGAGTGGTCGCTATTGTCCGTGTTGGTGCTGTTGTTGCTCAGATCAGCCGAGAGGTTGACCAGGATGTCGTCACCCGGGCCATTTTCGGTATTGGTCTGTTGCGCGAATGCCTGTCCCGTCGTGCCGAGCGCCAGCAATACCGCCGATGCGATCAGTGTCTTGCGAATGCACATGTTGATTCTCCTTGTGGCCGCTCCGGGACCCAGGGGAAGCCCCTAAAAAGCGACGCGGGTCACACTTGCATGGCAATCGTTAGTCCTGTTCGCGCGACGCGTTAAATTTTCGTTCGCGAACAGACCGCTCGTCCGCTGGCGAAGCGGGAGCGTCATATCCAGCGCGTGATGGCCGGCCCAGGTAGTTGCCAGCGTTGTCGCCGTTACCAGGTCGGTGCGCGGACCGCATCGGCGAGGCGTGCACCCAGCCACACCAGCAGCAGCCCGGTCAGCAGCGTGATTGCGAGATAGCCGAGCGCGGCGCCCTGGCGCTCCGTTCGCGCGAACAACAGACACTCCACCATCAGCGCCGAATATGTGGTCAGTGCTCCCAGCACCCCGACGAGCAGGAAGGCGCGCCAGTAGAGTGCGGAAGGGCCGCGCCCTTCCAGCCAGATCGCAAGGAAGCCGGCGGCGAACGAGCCGATCATGTTCACCGCGAACGTGCCCCAGGGAAATCCGCTTCCCAGCTGTCGCAGCAGCGCGCCGCCCAGCCAGAAGCGCGCCGCCGCGCCCAGCGCACCGCCCGCCATCACCAGCATCAGTTGTTGCCACCAGAGTGCAGCGTGTGCCGGCATCGGTCGTCTTCCGTCAGCGGGGAGGTCAGTCGTCGCATCCGGCCTGCAGTCGCGCCTGGCGGCGCGCCTCGCGCAGGCGGTCGAGTTTTTCCTTCAGCTTGATCTCGAGGCCGCGTTCGACCGGCGCATAGTAGACCTGCTCGCCCATCGCATCGGGAAATGCCGTCTGGTCCAGCGCGATGCCGCCCGCCGCATCGTGGTCGTACTGGTAGCCGGTGCCGTAGCCCAGCTCTTTCATCAGCTTGGTCGGGGCGTTGCGCAGGTGCAGGGGTACGTCCTGCGTGCCGTATTCGCGCACGTCGCGCTTGGCGGCGTTGAACGCCATGTAGCCGGCGTTGGATTTGGCCGTGCTGGCGAGATAGATCACCAGTTGCGCGAGTGCGAGGTCGCCCTCGGGACTGCCGAGCCGCTCGTAGGTATCCCACGCGTCGATCGCCATCTGCAGGGCGCGCGGATCAGCCAGACCGATGTCCTCCACCGCCATCCGCGTCATGCGTCGTGCCAGATAGGCGGGGTCGCACCCCCCATCCAGCATGCGCGCCAGCCAGTACACGGCGCCGTCGGGATTGGAGCTGCGCACCGACTTGTGCAGTGCCGAGATCTGGTCGTAGAACTGCTCGCCCCCCTTGTCGAAGCGGCGCGTGCGGTCTGCCAGCACCTGTGCGAGTGTCTGCGGGGTGATGCGCCCCCCTTCGTCGGCAGCCAGTTCCGCAGCGATTTCGAGCAGCGTCAGTCCTCGCCGCACATCCCCGTCGGCAGCCGTCGCGATCTCCAGCAGCGCCTCGTCGTCCACCTCCACGCCAAGTTCACCCAGTCCGCGCTCGGCATCCGCAAGCGCAAGGCGAAGGGCGTGCCGGATGTCGTCGGGCGACACCGCTTCCATCACGTGCACGCGGCAGCGCGAGAGCAGCGCGGAGTTCAGTTCGAACGACGGATTCTCCGTTGTGGCGCCAACGAAGATGATCGTCCCGCGCTCGATATGCGGCAGGAATGCATCCTGCTGGGCCTTGTTGAAGCGGTGCACTTCGTCCACGAACAGCACCGTACGACGACCGCCCGCAAAGCGTTGCGCGGCTTCGGCCAGCACCTGGCGTACCTCGGGCAGGCCGGACAGCACGGCGGAGATCGCCTTGAACTCGGCATCGGCATAGCGCGCCAGCAGCAGCGACAACGTGGTCTTGCCGCAACCCGGTGGCCCCCACAGGATCATCGAGTGCACATGGCCGGATTCCACGGCACGACGCAGCGCGCTCCCCGGCGCGAGCAGCCGGCGTTGGCCGACCATTTCATCCAGGCTGCGTGGCCGGATGCGCTCGGCCAACGGCCTCAGCGCATCGGTGTCGGTACTCAGCAGGTCGGCCTGCGGTTCAAGGGGGGTACGTGTCTTGGCCACGCTTCATTGTAACGTCGCGCGACCGCAGGCCATGCGTGGCGTCCCGCTCAGGGGCCGCCCACGACATCCACGCCCTTGGCCGGTGCGTACTTGAACGTGCCCGCGGCGAACGCGGGATTGCGCTTCCAGCCCGAGAAGCTGATTTCCGTGCGCTGGCCCACCGCATCCTTCACTTCCATCCTCACCAGCGTGCCGTTGGTGAACGCCAGGCGCGCGGTCTGGAAGCTGGCATCGCCTTCCTGCTGGGGCGTGAGCGTCAGCCACTGCTCGCCGCCCTGCCCCGAGGCTTCGGCGACCTTGAACTGCTGGTCCAGCTTGCCTGGGTCGATCAGCGCCGCCAGCGGACTGTTCTCTTCTTCGACGCCCTGCTCGCGCACGGTGGCCTGCTGCAGGTCCGGGTCGTAGACCCAGACTTTCTTGCCGTCAGCAACGATCAGCTGTTCGTAGGGCTTGTTGTACTCCCACCGGAAGAGGCGCGGAGCGGACAGCGCGACGCGGCCATTCGAGGTTTCCTTGAGCTTGCCCCCCCCGTCGTACACCTTCTGGGTGAATTGCCCGTCCAGCCCTTTCAGCCCGGTGGTGAAGGTCTTGAGCTCATCGCGGGCACCGGCGAAGGCGCTGGTGGCGAGCAAGGCGGTGGCGAGGATGGCGTAGCGTGCAGTGCGAAGCATGGTGCGTTCCGGGGTAAGGGACGTTGGGGCGGAGTGTGGCCGGGTGGAACTGAATGGGGGGTGGGCACCCGGCTGTTGTGGGAGCGATGTCAGTCGCGATCGACCTCCGGCAAGGCTTCATCGCGACCGACGTCGCTCCCACAGAAACGCCATCAGCGCGGTGGGGGCGGCGCCAGCACCTGGCGGTCGCCGTTGTGCTCGGGTGGCGTCACCACGCCGGCCGCTTCCATGGCTTCGATCAGGCGTGCGGCACGGTTGTAGCCGATCTTCAGGCGGCGCTGCACGCCGGAGATTGACGCACGCCGGCTCTCGGTGACGATCTTCACCGCTTCGTCGTACAGCGGATCGGATTCGTCGCCGCCACCGCCGCCCGACTCCGGAAGGCCGGTCGGCCCCACGACGATGCCGTCGCCCATGGTCTGAATCTCCTCCAGCACGCCTTCGATGTAGTCGGCGCTGCCACTGGCCTTGAGGTGTTCCACCACGCGGTGCACTTCTTCGTCGCTGACGAAGGCCCCATGGATGCGCTCGGGCATCGCGGTGCCCGGCGGCAGATACAGCATGTCGCCATGGCCGAGCAGTGTTTCCGCACCGGACTGGTCGAGGATGGTGCGCGAGTCGATCTTCGAACTGACCTGGAACGCGATGCGGGTGGGGATATTGGCCTTGATCAGGCCGGTGATGACGTCCACCGACGGGCGCTGCGTGGCCAGGATCAGGTGGATGCCGGCCGCGCGCGCCTTCTGCGCCAGGCGNGCGATCAGTTCTTCCACCTTCTTGCCGACGATCATCATCATGTCGGCGAATTCGTCGATGAAGATGACGATGAACGGCANCGTGCTCCAGCGGNCGCGGCGCNTCGGCCAGGTCCGGGTTCGGCTTGAACAGCGGGTCCATCAACGGCTGGCCCGCGTCCATCGCGTCCTTGACCTTCTTGTTGAAGCCGGCCAGGTTGCGCACGCCCACCGCGCTCATCAGCTTGTAGCGGCGCTCCATTTCCGCCACGCACCAGCGCAGACCGTTGGCGGCCTCCTTCATGTCGGTCACGACCGGCGCCAGCAGATGCGGGATGCCCTGGTAGACGCTGAGTTCCAGCATCTTGGGGTCGATCATCAGCATGCGCAGGTCTTTCGGCGAGGCCTTGTACAGCAGGCTCAGCACCATCGCGTTGACCGCCACCGACTTGCCCGAACCGGTGGTACCGGCGACCAGCAGGTGTGGCATGCGCGCCAGGTCGGCCACGGTCGGGCGCCCGGCGATGTCCTTGCCCAGCGCCAGCGTAAGCGGACTGCCCGACTTGTCGTATTCCTTCGAGCGCAGCAGCTCGGAGAGGAAAATCATCTCGCGGCTGGTGTTCGGGATCTCCAGGCCGATCACCGACTTGCCGGGGATCACGTCCACCACGCGCACCGACTTGACCGACAGGCCACGGGCGATGTCCTTGTCCAGCGAACTGATCTGGCTGACCTTCACGCCGGGCGCGGGCTCCATCTCGAAGCGCGTAATGACCGGGCCCGGATAAGCGCCGACCACCTGCGCATCGATGCGGAAGTCCTTCAGCTTGAACTCGATCTGCCGCGACAGGGTTTCCAGCGTTTCTTCGGAATAGCCCTTGGTCTGCGGCTTCGGATCGTCCAGCAGCGATAGCGGCGGCAGGCCGGATTCGTCGCCGCCGGTGCCGTGGAACAGCGGGATCTGCTGTTCGCGCTTGGCGCGTTCGCTCTTTTCCACGATGGCGGGCGCAGGCGGTTCGATCTTCACCGGCTCGCGCTTGGCGCGGGCAATGGCGTCGGTCTTGCGGACGGTCTCGCGCTCTTCGCGCATCGCCCGGGTCTGCTGCCATTCGTTGGCTTGCTGGCTGCCACGGCGGAACAGGTCAGGCAGCATCAGCACGTACTTGCCGATGCGCTCCATCACGGCGAACCACGACAGTCCGGTCGCCAGCGTCACCGAGGTCAGGAACAGCACCAGCAGGAACAGGTTGCCACCCAGCCCGCCAAACAGCTTGAGCAGCGACTTGCCCACCAGCGTGCCGAGGATGCCGCCGGCTCCGGCGGAAAAATGTTCGGCCGGCACGCCACGCAGATGCAGCAGACCCGTCGCCGAAATCAGGAAGCCGACCATGCCGATCAGGCGCAGCGCCGGCCCCAGGTCGGCCTCACCGTCGCCGTCGGTATCCATGCCGAACAACGCAATCCACGCCACCGCGCCAAGGATCAACGGCAACAGGAAAGCCACGTAGCCGAACAGCCACAACAGCATGTCGGCGAGGTACGCACCCGCCAGTCCCCCCATGTTGTGGACCGGCGCGGTGAGGCTGCCGGACTGCGACCAGCTGGGGTCCTGCGGCGAGAAGGTGAAGAGACTGGCCAGCAGATACAGCAACAGGGGAGCAATGGCGATCAGCGCCAGATCACGCCAGAGACGCTGCCTGCGGGGATTCGGAGGCGACGCCTGCTTGCGCGCGGCCGTGTTGCCGCCCTTGGATTTGCCGTTGTCCGGGAGCTGCTTCGCCACCTTTGGACCAGACCTTAGGAAATTTCTGTTAGTGATTGATAGTAAACGAATCATGCCCAACGCAACAGCCAGGGCATCCCGCCAGGGCGGACGATTGCGCTACCCCAGACAGCAAAAAACGCCGCGTGGCTGCGCAGCGTCTTCAATCGATCCGTCGGGCTTGCGCGTGCACCACCGCTTTCCACCCGCGCGCCTTGATTCGCCGGATACGCATCGCCACTCTATGGGCTTGCAGACGATGATCCAATTGCGTCGTTGCCTGCCCGATCACCCTCTTTTCGCGAGTATACATGAGCACTTCGAAGCACTGCCGCCTGTTGATCCTGGGCTCCGGCCCCGCCGGTTGGACCGCTGCCGTCTACGCAGCCCGCGCCAATCTCAAGCCCGTCGTGGTCACCGGCCTGCAGCAGGGTGGCCAGCTGATGACCACCACGGAAGTGGACAACTGGCCCGGCGATGCCCATGGCCTGATGGGCCCTGATCTCATGGCGCGCATGCAGGCGCATGCCGAGCGCTTCGAGACGGAGGTGATCTTCGACCACATCCATACGGCCGATCTGTCCAAGCGTCCGTTCAAGCTGATCGGCGACAGCGGCGAGTACACCGCCGACGCACTGATCATCGCCACCGGCGCCACCGCCAAGTACCTGGGCCTGCCGTCCGAAGAAGCCTTCAAGGGACGCGGCGTGTCGGCCTGCGCGACCTGCGACGGCTTCTTTTACCGGGACCAGGATGTGGCCGTGATCGGTGGCGGCAACACTGCGGTGGAGGAAGCGTTGTACCTGTCCAACATCGCCCGCAAGGTCTACCTGGTGCACCGTCGCGACACGCTGCGTGCCGAAAAGATCATGCAGGACAAGCTGTTCGCCAAGATCCAGGCCGGCAAGATCGAGCCGGTGTGGCACCACACGGTGGACGAGGTGCTGGGCAACGATGCCGGCGTCACCGGCATCCGGGTGAAGTCGATGCAGGACGGCAGCACGCGCGACATCGACGTGCACGGCTTCTTCGTCGCCATCGGCCACACGCCGAACACGGGCCTGTTCGAAGGCCAGCTGGACATGAGCAACGGCTACCTGAAGATCCGCTCCGGCATCGAGGGCAACGCCACCGCGACGACGATCCCGGGCGTGTTTGCCGCCGGTGACGTGACCGACCAGCACTACCGCCAGGCCATCACCTCGGCAGGCTTCGGTTGCATGGCGGCGCTGGATGCCGAGCGCTTCCTGGACAAGGACGGCTGATCCGGGCCCCAGGGGAGAGCGCCAGGGATGGACAAGCTGCTGATCAAGCAGTGCCTGTTCTACGGCAGCTGGCTGGTCTGGCCTTTCCTGGCCTGGCTGGTGTGGCGCTTGCGCGAGAAGCGCAGGCGCTGGCTGGTTGCCGTGCTTCTGTCCGGCTGCCTGCTGTTCGCCTGGTCACGCTTCGTCGAACCACAGCGGATCCACGTACAGGAGACGGTACTCGTGGGCAGCGGCGGGCAGGCACGACTGGTGCTGATCAGCGACATCCATCTGGGCGTCTACAAGGACAGTAGATACCTGCAGCGGTTGGTGGACCGGATCAACACCCTGCAGGCGGACGCGGTGGTGATTGCCGGCGATTTCACCTACGAGCCTGCCGGCAAGTCGCTGCAACAGATGTTCGCGCCCCTCGCGGAGCTCCATCTGCCCACGTACGCCGTGCTCGGCAATCATGACCAGCAGGCGCCGGGGCCCGACATCGATGCAGAGCTCCGTTCCGCCCTGGCGACGCACAACGTCAGCGTGATCGAAGGCGAAACCTTCACCGTGCGCGGATTCCGTCTCGCCGGACTGGGCGACCGCTGGGCGAACAAGGACGATCCCGGCTTCCTGTCCGCTCTGCCCTCGACCTCCCCCACCCTGGTGCTGACCCACAATCCCGACAGCGCGATCGACCTCGATCCGGCCCAGGCGGCGCTGGTGCTTGCAGGCCATACGCATGGTGGGCAGATCCGCATTCCGTGGCTGTACAAACGCGTGATTCCCAGCCAGTACGGCTTCGATCGCGGCGAGCAGTTCCTGCGCACGCCCCGTGGCCGCGTGCGCGTCTACACCACCGTGGGCACCGGCGAGATCGGCCTGCCGATGCGCTTGTTCAATCCTCCGACCATCGACGTGCTGGATCTGCGTCCGTAGCATCTGCCGATGATTGCGGTCCGTTTCCTTCCTTCCCTTGCCGACCTGCCCGCGCCCGCATGGGATGCCCTGCACGATGGCCGCAACCCTTTTGTTTCCCATGCGTTCCTGCATGGGCTGGAAGCCCACGGCTGCCTGCGCGGGGAATGGGGCTGGACGCCGCATCACGCCACCTTGTGGGACGGAGAACTGCTGGTCGCCGCAGCGCCGGGCTACCTCAAGGAAAACTCGCACGGCGAGTTCGTTTTCGACCACGCCTGGGCGCACGCGTACGCGCAGCACGGGCTGGACTACTACCCCAAGTGGCTGGGCGGCGTGCCCTACTCGCCTGTCACGGGACCCCGGCTGCTGGCATCGGATCATGGCCATCGCACGTTGCTGCTGACGTCGATCCAGGACCAGGCGCTGCGGCTGAACCTGTCCTCCGCCCACATCAACTTCCCGACGCCCGTCGAGCACGCAGGCTTTCCGGTAGGCTGGCTGCCCCGCATCGATGTGCAGTACCACTGGCGCAACCCGGGGCACTGGTGCGACTTTGACGGCTTCCTGGCGGACTTCGACCACAAGCACCGCAAGAACATCCGCCAGGAACGCGCGAAGGTGCAGCGCGCCGGGGTGACCTTTCGTACCGTGCACGGCGACGAAGCCAGCGAAGCCGACCTGCAGGCGATGTTCGGGTTCTACCTGCGTACCTTCCGCGACTACGGCAACTCGCCGGCACTGACGCTGCAGTTCCTGCAACATCTCGCGACCTCGCTGCCGCGCAACCTGGTGATGTTCCTGGCCGATCATGAGGGCCGCACGATCGCAGGCGCGCTGTGCCTGCGTGGAGGGGACACCCTGTATGGCCGTTACTGGGGCGCGGAGAGCGTGCTGCCGGGACTGCATTTCGAGACCTGCTACTACCAGGGCATCGACTACTGCCTGCGCGAGGGATTGAAGATCTTCGAGCCCGGCGCCCAGGGCGAACACAAGATCGCGCGCGGGTTCCTGCCCACCTTCGTGTACTCACGCCACTGGATCGCCCGTCCGGACTTCTCCGCCGCCCTGGCCGATTGGTGCGGGGAAGAAGCCTTGGCCGTGCGCCGCTATGCCCTCAGCCTGCAGGCGCATACGCCGTTCAAGCAGTGCGACTGAACCCCGCGCGTCGCGCCGGGTATGCGCCCTACAATCGCGGCATGCGCCAACGGCCGTTCGTCCTGTCTTCCGATCCCCATGCGCCTTTCCCTCCCGTCGGCGGCGCCATGCGCGAACCCGACGGATTGCTGGCGATCGGTGGCGACCTGTCGCTGCCGCGCCTGCTCAACGCCTATCGAAACGGCATCTTCCCGTGGTTTTCGCCGGGCCAACCCCCGTTGTGGTGGTCGCCGGATCCCCGCATGGTGTTCCGCACTGACGGCGTGCGCCTGTCCTCGCGCTTCCGCCGCGACCTGAAGCACAGCATGTGGCAGGTCCGCGCGGACACCCGTTTCGAGCAGGTCATCACCGCCTGTGCGCAAGCACCCCGGCCAGGACAGCACGGCACGTGGATCACGTCCGGCATGCGCCAGGCCTACATCGATCTGCACCAGGCGGGGCACGCGCATTCGGTCGAGGTCTTCGCCGACGGCACGCTGGTAGGCGGCATTTATGGCGTGGCGATCGGGTGCATGTTCTTCGGCGAGAGCATGTTCAGTGCCCGTCCGGGCGGATCCAAGGTCGCACTCGCGGCGCTGGCCATGCGATTGCGGGCGTGGGGCTGGCCGCTCATCGATGCGCAGGTGGAGAACGCACACCTGCGCTCGATGGGCGCAATCCTGATGCCCCGGGAGGCGTTTCTTGCCGAGGTTGCCCAATGGGTGGCACACCCCTTCCCCGCCGAGGGCTGGACGGAGCGATTCGGTGTAATGGCAGCCCCGGAACTGGCGCAACCATTGGTGCCGTAACGGAATTTTTGCACCGGGAGCCCCGCAGGCGTACAATGCCCGGCTTCATGGCATCCGCCATCCCTCGCGGCACAGCACAGGCATACATGTCGAAAGACGATTCCATTGAATTCGAAGGCACCGTTGCCGAGACGCTGCCCAACACTATGTTCCGGGTCAAGCTGGAAAACGGGCACGAGATCATCGCCCACATCTCCGGCCGCATGCGTAAGAACTACATCCGCATCCTGACCGGCGACAAGGTGAAGGTCGAAATGACCCCGTACGACCTCACCAAGGGTCGAATCACTTACCGCATGAAGTAATGCGCGCAACTCTTTGATTTGAAAGCGGCCAACGGCCGCTTTCTGCGTTTATGCGTCTGAGCATGCGGCTTGGTGCGAGCGCCGTGACTTCCGGCACCGGGTCGCTGGTAAGGACCACCAACGGCAGATTTGCAGCCCGGGATCGATGCGTAGCGTGGCCGTGGCCAATTCCGGCTGCCAACCCCTCGAGCGGTGCCATGAATCCACGTCTTCTTCCCTTCCTGCTGCTCGTAGCGAGCCTGGTCCCCTTGGCGGCACAGGCGGGTGAGCCGGTGACCGCGTGCGTGAGCCTGGGCAACGACCAGGAAATCATCAGGGCCGGCGGCGGTGAGCAGTTCTATCTGCGTGACGGCCAGAGCCACTACCGGGTCGCATTCCGAAACAGCTGCGCGCCCATCACCATGACGCCCACCGTGGAAATATCCACGAAGGGCCAGGTGGGCCAGCTGTGCCCCCAGGACACCAAGGTGGTGACGAATCGCGGGAGCTGCCGCGTCAGCGCCGTGGAACGGATCACGGCCGACGAGTTCGCTGTCCGCAAACGACGTGCGCGACAGTAAGGCGTCCGTACGGAAAAGGCGGCCCGGAGGCCGCCTTTTCTGACATCGCCGCGTAAGCGTCCGGCCGATTACACCGTCGCCGGCAACAGCCTTTCAGGTTCAGCCTGCGCATCGACGACCAGTTCACCCTCCCGCACGTCGATGCTGACCCGGCCACCGTCCACCAGCTTGCCGAACAGCAACTCATCAGCCAGCGGACGCTTCACCTTGTCCTGGATCAGGCGCGCCATCGGGCGCGCGCCCATCAGCGGATCGAAGCCATGCTGGGCCAGCCAGTCGCGCGCCGCCGGGGTGGCGGACAGGCTGACGTGCTTCTCCTGCAGCAGCATTTCCAGTTCGATGACGAACTTGTCCACCACGCGCAGGATGTGCTCGAAGCCCAGCCCCTGGAACTGCACGATGGCATCCAGGCGGTTGCGGAACTCCGGCGTGAAGCTGCGGCGGATCACTTCCATCGCGTCGGTGGAATGGTCTTGGCGGGTGAAGCCGATGGTCCGGCGCGATGCCTGCGCCGCACCGGCGTTGGTGGTCATCACCAGGATGACGTTCTTGAAGTTGGCCTCGCGCCCATTGGTATCCGTCAGCACCCCGCGGTCCATGACCTGCAGCAGGATGTTGAAGATGTCGGGGTGCGCCTTCTCCACTTCGTCCAGCAGCAGCACGCAGTGCGGCGTCTTGACGATCTTCTCGGTCAGCAGGCCGCCCTGGTCGAAGCCGACATAGCCCGGGGGCGCACCGATCAGGCGGCTGACCGAATGCGGTTCCATGTACTCGGACATGTCGAAGCGCACCAGCTCGATACCCAGTTGCAGCGCCAGTTGCTTGGTCACCTCGGTCTTGCCGACGCCGGTCGGACCAGCGAACAGGAAGTTGCCGATCGGCTTTTCCGGATTGGCCAGGCCGCTGCGCGCCAGCTTGATGGACGAAGCCAGCGTCTCGATGGCCGGGTCCTGCCCGAAAATCACCATCTTCAGGTTGCGCTCCAGGTGCTGCAGCACGTCCTTGTCGGACGAGGACACCTGCTTGGCCGGAATCCGCGCCATCTTGGCGACGATGGTCTCGATTTCCTCGACGTCGATCAGTTCCTTGCGCGTCTCCAGCGGCAGCAGGCGCTGGCGGGCACCCGCCTCGTCGATGACGTCGATGGCCTTGTCCGGCAGCAGACGGTCGCCGATGTGTTTCACCGACAGGTCCACCGCCGCCTGCAGCGCATCATCCGCGTAGGTAACGCCGTGGTGCGCCTCGTACTTGGGCTTCAGCCCCTGCAGGATCTCGTAGGTCTCGCCCACCGTGGGCTCGACGATATCGATCTTCTGGAAGCGCCGCGCCAGCGCGCGGTCCTTCTCGAAAATGCCACGGTATTCCTGAAACGTGGTCGAGCCGATGCAGCGCAGCTCACCCGACGCCAGCGCCGGCTTGATCAGGTTGGACGCATCCATCGTGCCGCCGCTGGCCGAACCAGCGCCAATGATGGTGTGGATCTCGTCGACGAACAGGATGGCGCCGGGGATCTTCTTGATCGCCGCCAGCACGCCCTTCAGGCGCTTCTCGAAGTCGCCCCGGTACTTGGTGCCCGCGACCAGCGCGCCCAGGTCCAGCGAGTAGATGACGGCATCCAGCAGCACGTCGGGCACTTCGCCCTCGACGATGCGCTTGGCCAGGCCCTCGGCCAGCGCCGTCTTGCCCACGCCGGCTTCGCCGACGTAGAGAGGATTGTTCTTGCGGCGACGGCACAGCACCTGGATGGTCCGCTCGATCTCGTCGCCACGGCCCACCAACGGGTCGATCCTGCCTTGGCGCGCCATGTCGTTCAGGTTGCTGGCGAACTCGGTCAGGGCGTCGCCCTTGCCCTCGCCCTCGCCCGCCTCGGCCTTGCCCTCGCCTTCCGGCTGGCCCGCACCCTCGTTCTCCTCGCCCTGCTTGGCGATGCCATGGGACAGATAGTTGACGATGTCGAGGCGGGTCACGTCCTGCTGGTTGAGGAAATAGACCGCGTGAGAGTCCTTTTCGCCGAAGATGGCGACCAGCACGTTGGCGCCGGTGACCTCCTTCTTGCCCGAGGACTGCACGTGGTAGACGGCGCGCTGCAGCACACGCTGGAAGCCCAGCGTCGGCTGGGTGTCGCGGCCGTCGTCTTCCGCCAGCCGCGAGACCGATGCTTCGATGGCCTGTTCCAGGTCCGCCCGCAGACGGTTGGCGTCCGCGCCGGTCGCCTTCAGGACGGCCTGTGCCGAGGGGTTTTCGAGCAGCGCGAGCAGCAGGTGCTCGACGGTCATGAATTCGTGCCGAGCTTCGCGGGCGCGCTTGTAGCACTGTCCGATGGTCTGCTCGAGGTCTTTGCTGAACATGGTTGCCTCCGGGGCCTATGCCGACAATATGCGGCTTGGCGGGCGGTTTTCCATCACCCTACCGGATTTCAGTGTTCAGGGATCGTTGCCTTGTGCCTCGCGGCGGTGCCCCCACACCGTATCCGACCCGGCCTACCCCGCCGGTCCCCTCAGGATTTCTCCATCGTGCACAGCAGGGGATGCTGGTTCATACGTGAAAACTCGTTGACCTGGGCCACCTTGGATTCGGCCACCTCGCGGGTGTACACGCCGCATACGCCACGACCGCGGGTATGCACGTGCAGCATCACCTGCGTCGCCTTTTCCAGGTCCATGACGAAGAACTGCTGGAGGACGGTCACCACGAAGTCCATCGGCGTGTAGTCGTCGTTGAGCAGCAGTACCTGGTACAGGGGCGGCGGCGCGACCTCGGGCCGGCTGGTCTCCACCATCAGGCCATGGTCGCGTTCGTTTTCGTTCTTTCGGGACATGGGCCAATTATAGGCGGTGGAGCCGGCCCTCGCCGCCCGCATGGACGCCATGCGTGACCCCGGCCACAATGCGTCATCCCAATACCACCGAGCCGACCATGAAACCTGCGCTGTCCCGACTGTCCGCCGCCGCCCTGCTGTGCGCCACTGCGATCGCGACGCCCGTGCTGGCGGCCGACGCCTCGGTTGACGCCCGGCTGACGGCGCGCGGGATCCAGTTCGACGTGGACGCCGACGGCGATTACAAGGTCACCTACTCCTACAAGCAGGAGAACCGCACCCAGCTGGTCTTCGTGTCCGGACGCACCGAACACGTCAACGGCATCAGCATCCGCGAGGTGTTCTCCCCGGCCGGCCGCGTCGCCGCCGACGGCATCGATGGCGCCAAGGCGCTCGCGCTGATGGCGGACAGCCGGGCCAAGAAGCTGGGCAGCTGGGAGTTGTCGGGCGACGTGCTGTACTTCGTCATCAAGCTGCCCGACAGCGTGGACGGCGCGGCGCTGGAAGCGGCGATGGACATTGCGGCTGAGACGGCGGACAACGAGGAAATCGAGCTCTCCGGCGAGAAGGACGAGCTGTAAGTGAGCTACCGGGAGGGACGCTTCTGGCAGCCCGACGTCACCGTGGCCACGGTGGTGGTCCACGATGGCAAGCTGTTGATGGTGGAAGAGCATGCACAGGGACGTCTGGTCTTCAATCAGCCGGCGGGCCACCTGGAGCCGGACGAGAGCCTGTTGGAGGCTGCCCGCCGCGAGACCCTAGAGGAAACCGGCTGGGAGGTCGAATTGACCGCCTTCGTCGGTGCCTACCAATGGAAAGCGGAGACGGGGCGGCACTACCTGCGCTTCGCCTTCGCTGCGGAGCCGGTGCGCCATCTGCCGGACCGCCCGCTCGACGACGGCATCGTGCAGGCAGTGTGGCTGACGCCCGCCGAACTGCAGGCACAGTCCGACCGCCACCGCAGCCCGCTGGTGTGGCAGGTCGTGCAGGACTTCCTGTCGGGACGTCGCTCTCCCCTGTCCACGCTGCAACAGATCGCATGAGCCAGCCACGCGTCATCGTGGGCGTCTCGGGCGGCGTGGATTCGTCCGTCGCCGCCCTGCAACTGGTGCGGCAGGGTGAATCCGTCGCGGGCCTGTTCATGCAGAACTGGGCCGACGATGGCTCTGGCGATTGTCGCGCCGAGGACGACCGGCGCGATGCGGTCGCCGTCTGCGGCCGCCTCGGCATTCCGTTCCACTTCCGCGATTTTTCGAGCGAATACTGGCAGGGCGTGTTCGAGCACTTTCTGGCCGAGTACGCCGCAGGCCGTACGCCCAACCCCGATGTGCTGTGCAATCGCGAGGTGAAGTTCAAGCACTTCCTCGATGCCGCGCGCGACCTGGGCGCCGAGAAGATCGCCACCGGCCACTATGCGCGCGTGGACCAGCGGGATGGACGCTGGCGCCTGCTGCGCGGAGTCGACTGCGGCAAGGACCAGAGCTATTTCCTGCATCAGCTCGGCCAGGCGCAACTGTCGGCCACGCTGTTTCCGATCGGCGAGCTGCAGAAGACCGACTTGCGCCGCATCGCGCGCGAGGCGGGGTTGCAGACGCACGACAAGAAGGATTCCACCGGCATCTGCTTCATCGGCGAGCGCGATTTCCGCGAGTTCCTCGGCCGCTACCTGCCCGCCAGGCGCGGCGAGATGCGCGATCCGCAAGGCCAGGTGATCGGCGAGCACGCCGGCGTCTTCTATTTCACCCTCGGTCAGCGTGAAGGCCTGCAGATCGGCGGTGTTCGCGGGCGCCAGCAGGCACCGTGGTACGTCGTGGGCAAGGATGTGGCCCACAACGTGCTGTACGTGGACCAGGACACCCAGAGCCCCTACCTGATGTCCAGGCGCCTGTGGACCGAGTCGGTGCACTGGGTGGCCGGCAGTCCGCCTGCTGGCCGCTTCGCTTGCACCGCACAGACCCGTTACCGGCAACCGGACGAGCCGTGCCAGGTGGACGTGCTCGATGACGGCACGGTCGCGGTTGAATTCACGGCGCCACAGCGTGCCGTCACGCCCGGTCAATCGCTCGTGCTGTATGACGGCGACGAATGCCTGGGGGGCGCGGTCATTGCGCGCACCGACGCACCTCTTGAAATGAAACTCGCGGAGCAAGCAGCTTGAGCAATCGATATTCCGACCGCGTGTTGGCCTTGGCCGGGTTGGCGCAGGCGCTCCACCAGGTCCGCCGCATCGCCGAAACCGGTCAGTCCGAAGGATCGGCCGTGCAGGCCGCACTGGACAGCGTGTTCCGCATCGATGCCGCGTCGCCTGCGGACGTCTACGGCAGCGTGGCCGGGGTCACGCCCGGCCTGCGCGTCCTGCGCAGCTATCTGGCGAAGGACGCCCACGACGAAGCCCTTCCTCGCCTGGCGATGGCGGTGCTGCAACTGGAGCGTCGCTTTGTGCGCGAGAACGATACGGTGCATGCGGTCACGCGCGGCATTGGCGAGATCGCGCCACGTGCGGAACAACAGGGCAGCACCCATCCGGATGTGCTGTCCGCGTTGGGCGGGCTGTACGCCGACACCATCAGCCACCTGCGCCCGCGTGTGATGGTCCAGGGCAATCCACACTACCTCGGCCAGCCCGGGGTGGTGGCCGAGATCCGCGCGATCCTGCTGGCCGCGGTGCGCTCGGCCGTGCTCTGGCGGCAGCTGGGCGGGTCGATGTGGGACTTCGTGCTTGGCCGCCGGCAGATGCTGGAGGCGGTGGAGGACTGGCTGGCCTGACCCTGTGGAACACGCAAGAAAAAGGCCCGGCATTGCCGGGCCTTTTCTTTTTCCCGTCGGGCCGATCAGGCCGCGACGGTCTTGGCCACGTCCTGGTATTCCTCGATCTGGTCGAAGTTCATGTAGCGGTAGATCTCGGCGCCCTTCTCGTTGATCACGCCGATGTCGGCCATGTATTCGGCCTTGGACGGGATCTTGCCCAGGCGCGAGCAGATCGCGGCCAGCTCGGCCGACCCCAGGAACACGTTGGAGTTGCGGCCCAGGCGGTTCGGGAAGTTGCGGGTCGAGGTGGAGAACACCGTCGCGCCCTCGCGCACCTGCGCCTGGTTGCCCATGCACAGCGAGCAGCCCGGCATCTCCATGCGCGCGCCGGCGGTGCCGAAGGTGCCGTAGTGGCCTTCCTTGGTCAGCTCGGAGGCGTCCATCTTGGTTGGCGGCGCGACCCACAGGCGGGTCGGGATGTCGCGCTTGCCTTCCAGCAGCTTGGCGGCCGCGCGGAAGTGGCCGATGTTGGTCATGCAAGAACCGATGAAGACCTCATCGATCTTGGTGCCGGCAACATCGGACAGCGTCTTCACATCGTCCGGATCGTTCGGGCAGGCCAGCAGCGGCTCGTGCACGTCGGCCAGGTCGATCTCGATGACGGCGGCGTACTCGGCGTCGGCATCCGGCTCCAGCAGCTGCGGGTCGGCCAGCCACGCCTCCATCTTCTTGATGCGGCGAGCCAGCGAACGCGCGTCGGCATAACCTTCGGCGATCATCCACTTCAGCAGCGTGATGTTGCTGGTGAGGTACTCGATGATGGGTTCCTTGTTCAGGCGCACCGTGCAGCCGGCGGCCGAACGTTCGGCCGACGCGTCGGACAGTTCGAATGCCTGCTCCACCTTCAGGTCCGGCAGGCCCTCGATCTCCAGGATGCGGCCGGAGAAGATGTTCTTCTTGCCCTGCTTCGCCACCGTCAGCAGGCCCGACTTGATCGCGTAGTACGGAATCGCGTTGACCAGGTCGCGCAGGGTCACGCCGGGCTGCATCTCGCCCTTGAAGCGCACCAGCACCGATTCCGGCATGTCCAGCGGCATCACACCGGTAGCTGCGGCGAACGCGACCAGTCCCGAACCGGCCGGGAACGAGATGCCCACCGGGAAGCGCGTGTGCGAATCGCCGCCGGTGCCGACGGTGTCGGGCAGCAGCATGCGGTTGAGCCAGCTGTGGATCACGCCGTCGCCGGGGCGCAGCGAAATGCCGCCACGGGTGGAGATGAACTCCGGCAGCGTGTGGTGCGTCTTCACGTCCACCGGCTTCGGATAGGCCGCCGTGTGGCAGAACGACTGCATCACCAGGTCCGCCGAGAAGCCCAGGCAGGCCAGGTCCTTCAGCTCGTCACGGGTCATCGGACCGGTGGTGTCCTGCGAACCCACCGAGGTCATCTTCGGCTCGCAGTACGTGCCCGGGCGCACGCCCTGGTTTTCCGGCAAACCGCAGGCGCGGCCGACCATCTTCTGGGCGAGCGAGAAACCCTTGCCGGTATCGGCCGGCTGCTGCGGCAGGCGGAACAGGTCCGTCGCGGGCAGCTTCAGCGCTTCGCGCGCCTTGGCGGTGAGGCCGCGGCCGATGATCAGCGGGATGCGGCCGCCGGCACGCACTTCATCGAACAGCACCTCGGACTTCACCTGGAACTCGGCGATCACTTCGCCGTTCTTCAACGCCTTGCCGTCGTACGGGCGCAGCTCGACCACGTCGCCGTGGTTCATCTGCGACACGTCGAGCTCGATCGGCAGCGCGCCGGCGTCTTCCATCGTGTTGTAGAAGATCGGGGCGATCTTGGAGCCCAGGCAGACACCGCCGAAGCGCTTGTTCGGGATGAACGGGATGTCCTCGCCGGTGAACCACAGCACGCTGTTGGTCGCAGACTTGCGCGAGGAACCGGTACCGACCACATCGCCAACGTACGCGACCAGGTGGCCCTTGTCCTTCAGCGACAGGATTTCCTGGATCGGGCCGCGCTTGCCATCATCCTCCGGCACGAACGGCGCATCGGGACGCTTGTTCTTCAGCATCGCCAGCGCGTGCAGCGGGATATCCGGGCGCGTGGTGGCGTCCGGCGCCGGCGACAGGTCGTCGGTGTTGGTTTCGCCCGGCACCTTGAACACGGTGATCGTCAGGGACTGCGGCACTTCCGGCTTGCTGGTGAACCACTCGGCGTCGGCCCAGCTCTGCAGCACGGCCTGCGCGTGCGCATTGCCGGCCTCGGCTTTTTCCTGCACATCATGGAAGGCGTCGAAGATCAGCAGCGTGTGCTTCAGGCCTTCGGCCGCGACCGCACCCAGCTCGGCGTTGTCGAGCAGGTCGATCAATGGATGGATGTTGTAGCCGCCCAGCATGGTGCCGAGCAGTTCGGTGGCGCGCTTCGCGGAGATCAGCGGCGTCTTCTCGGCGCCGAAGGCCACGGCGGCCAGGTAGGACGCCTTGACCTTGGCAGCGTCATCGACACCGGCGGGCACGCGGTGGGTGATCAGCTCGACCAGGAAGTCTTCTTCACCGGCCGGCGGGTTCTTCAGCAGTTCGATGACCTCGGCCGTCTGCTGGGCCGTCAGCGGCAGCGGCGGGATGCCCAGCGCGGCGCGCTCGGCTACGTGGTGGCGATAGGCTTCCAGCATGGTGACTCCGGTCGTTCGATGGGGCGGTGGAGAGGGAAACGGTTGAGGCTTACTCGTTGGCGGGCACGATGAGTTTCAGGCCCTTGAAATAGTCGCGATGGAATGCGGTATCGAAGGTGATCAGCCCATCGCACTGCAGCAGCGCATGCGCGCCGACCAGGAAGTCGGCGATCGGCCGCGACCCGGCTTCGCGCTGGCGATGACGTCGCTGCATCTCGCCGGCCCGCAACGCGGACTTGGCCTCGACCGGATGGAAATGCACGCCCATCTCCTCCAGCGCCGCCAGCGCATCCGCGCCGTTGCGCAGCGAAGCACACAGCTGCGCCAGCGCGGCATCGCAGACGACCACGCGACCACCGCCCAGACTCTGGCGCAGGCCGGCCTCCACGGCGTCCGCGCGCGGGCCGTCGGTCAGCAGTTCGATCAGGACCGGCGCGTCGACGGCGATCATTCGGCAGGCGTATCCGGTGTCGGCGCCGCATCGAGGGCGAACTTGCCGCGCACGCGCGAGATCGCGTCATCGACACTCTTCCGCAACACGATACGGCTACCTTCCAGCTCGACCTTGAGCACGCTTCCCTTGGTCAGGCCAAGTGCGTCCCGCACAGCCTTCGGGAGGGTGATCTGTCCACGCTCGGCAACGGTGGCTTCCATCGTCACGCCCTCTTGAGTATGGACGAATTATACATACTTTCTCTGGCATACCCCAGCACAGGAGCTCGCCCCGCCCCCCGTCACCGCCCGTCCCGCCCTTCGGCTTTGGTCGGGTCACGACCGTCTCAGTCTTGGCGGATAATCCGGGCAAGCATCGACAAGACGCGAAGGAACGGCGGCCTATGCTGCTCCTGCGCCCCTTCCCATAGCTACAGGAGCCTCCGCGATGAGCGATTCCTTCGCCACCCGCCGTTCCCTGGACGTCAACGGCACGTCCTACACCTATTTCAGCCTCCCGGCCCTTGCCGAGCGACTGGCCCCGGCCAAGGGTTTCGCCCGCCTGCCCTACTCCCTGAAGATCCTGCTGGAGAACCTGCTGCGCTGCGAAGACGGCGTAACGGTGCTCCCCGAGCATATCCATGCCGTCGCGAACTGGGAGGCGGCGAAGGAACCGGACACCGAGATCGCCTTCATGCCGGCCCGCGTGGTGCTGCAGGACTTCACTGGCGTCCCCTGCGTGGTCGACCTGGCGGCCATGCGCGATGCGGTGGTGAAACTGGGCGGCAACGCCGACCAGATCAATCCGCTGATCCCCTCCGAGCTGGTCATCGACCATTCCGTGCAGGTGGACGTGTTCGGCAGCGCGGATGCGCTGGATCTCAACGGCAAGATCGAGTTCGATCGCAACAAGGAGCGCTACGGCTTCCTGCGCTGGGGCCAGAAAGCGTTCGACAACTTCAAGGTGGTGCCGCCCAACACCGGCATCGTCCACCAGGTGAACCTGGAGAACCTGGCCCGCGTGGTCATGACGGGGGAGAAGGACGGCCAGGCCATCGCCTATCCCGACACCGTCTTCGGTACCGACAGCCATACCACGATGATCAACGGCATCGGTGTGCTGGGTTGGGGCGTGGGCGGTATCGAAGCCGAGGCCGCGATGCTGGGCCAGCCCTCCTCGATGCTCATTCCCCAGGTGGTCGGCTTCAAGCTCACGGGCAAGTTGCCGGAAGGTGCGACCGCGACGGACCTGGTGCTGACGGTCACCCAGATGCTGCGCAAGCTGGGCGTGGTGGGCAAGTTCGTCGAGTTCTATGGCGACGGCCTGCAGCACCTGCCGCTTGCGGACCGCGCCACCATCGGCAACATGGCACCGGAATACGGTGCGACCTGCGGCATTTTCCCGATCGACACCGAGTCGTTGACCTACCTGCGCCTGTCCGGTCGCAGCGAGGAGCAGATCGCGCTGGTCGAAGCCTACGCCAAGGCGCAGGGGTTGTGGCACGACGCCAACAGTCCCCACGCCGAATACAGCGCCACGCTGCACCTGGACATGGGCGACGTAAGGCCCTCGCTGGCCGGCCCCAAGCGTCCGCAGGACCGCGTGCTGCTGCAGGACATGAAGCAGAACTTCCGCGACAACCTGACGCCTTTCGTCGACGCACGTCGCAAGCGCATCGACCTGGTGCAGGAAGATCGCCTGAAGAACGAGGGTGGCGGCGGCACCGCTGTCGGCGCCCACGAAGCCGCGCACGAATCCTCGCCGGACAGCGGCGGCGCCTGGAATCTCCAGGATGGCTCGGTGGTCATCGCCGCCATCACGTCCTGCACCAATACGTCCAATCCTGCCGTGATGCTCGGCGCAGGCCTGCTGGCGCGCAACGCGGTGGCCAAGGGTTTGAAGGCGCAGCCCTGGGTCAAGACATCGCTCGGCCCGGGTTCGCGCGTGGTCACCGACTATCTGGAAAAGGCCGGCGTGCTGTCGGACCTGGAAAAGCTCGGCTTCTACGTGGTCGGCTATGGTTGCACCACGTGCATCGGCAATTCCGGCCCACTACCCGACGACGTGTCGGCCGCCATCTCCAAGGACGACCTGGTGGTGGCCTCGGTACTGTCGGGCAATCGCAACTTCGAGGGCCGCGTGCATCCCGAAGTGAAAATGAACTACCTCGCAAGCCCGCCGCTGGTAGTGGCCTATGCGATCGCCGGTACCACCGACATCGACCTGACCACGCAACCGCTGGGTCGGGGCAGCGATGGCCAGCCGGTGTACCTCAAGGACATCTGGCCCACCAACAAGGAAATCGGCGACTTCATCGCGCGCACCGTGGGGCCGGAGATGTTCGCGAAGAACTACGCCGACGTGTTCAAGGGCGACAGCCGGTGGAACACCATCGCCTCACCCGATGGCGCGCTCTACGCATGGGACGGCGGCTCGACCTATATCAAGAACCCGCCCTACTTCGATGGCATGTCAATGGAGGTGGGCAGCATCGATGATGTGCATGGCGCGCGCGTGCTTGGGCTGTTCGGCGACTCCATCACCACCGACCACATCTCGCCGGCCGGCAACATCAAGAAGGACTCGCCGGCGGGCCGCTTCCTGCAGCAGCGGGGCGTACAGCCCGTGGACTTCAACAGCTACGGCAGCCGCCGCGGCAACGACGACGTCATGGTGCGTGGCACCTTCGCCAACATCCGCATCAAGAACCTGATGTTCGGCGGCGAGGAAGGCGGCAACACGCTGTACTTCGGCAGCACGCCGCCCGAGAAGATGTCCATCTACGATGCCGCAATGAAGTACAAGGCCGATGGCGTGCCGCTGGTGGTGATCGCAGGCAAGGAATACGGCACGGGCTCCTCGCGCGACTGGGCAGCGAAGGGTACCAATCTGCTGGGCGTGAAAGCGGTGATTGCGGAGAGCTTCGAGCGCATCCACCGTTCCAACCTCGTCGGCATGGGCGTGCTGCCTTTGCAGTTCATCGACGGACAGAACGCGCAGTCGTTGGGCCTGGACGGATCGGAGACGTTCGATGTCACCGGTCTGCAGGACGGCGCCGCCAAGGTCGCCACGGTCGGTGCACGCAAGGTCGACGGTACCGAGGTGAAGTTCCAGGCCAAGGTACTGCTGCTGACGCCCAAGGAAGTGGAGTACTTCCGCCATGGCGGCCTGCTGCACTACGTCCTTCGCCAGTTGGCGGCGCGCAAAGCAGCCTGACGCGCCAGTCGCGGGGTTCCGAAGCAAGAGAATGGGCCGTCTTCGGGCGGCCCTTTTCCTGCGCGTGGCCTGTCCCGGAAGATTTCGAGACCCGTGCCTCGCCCCCGCATCACGTCAGCGGGGGACCTTGCATGCAAATAGACCCTTGGAATTGGCCTCCATGCTGCCGGTTGTGCACGCCGGTTCCGTTGCACAGTAGAGGGCCTTCGTTCGAAGGCTGCGGGGTGCCCTGCCATGGACATCATGATCCTTCGCTTGAGCGTGCTGCTGGCGTCTGCCTGCATTGCCGGCGCCTCGGGCCCGGCAGCGCTGGCCGCGTCGCCCGATGCGGGACAGGCCCGGCGCATCGCCGAACAGTACATCGCCGGCAAGCAGTCGGCGGGTGGAAATCCGCAGGAAACCTACGAGGCGGGGGATGTCGTCATCACCGACCTCGACAACGACGGACAGGACGAGATCGTCGTGCTGTGGACCCTGTACGGCCCCACCTATTGGCACCATGGTGTGGCCGTCCTGGCGCAGGAAGGAGCACGCTACGTGCCGGCAGGCGAAACGCATGAACCTTTGGGCAGCGTCGAAGCAATGACCGTCCGCGATCGCGTGGTGGAACTCAAGACGAAATGGTCCGGCCCGAACGATCCGCGTTGCTGTCCGACCGTCGAGAAGACGCTGCGCTACCGATGGACGGCTGGAAAACTCACGCCGGTGAAATAATCACCGGACGTCATCCCATCGCGCGTGATACACACGCCAATCACCGTCCTCTCTGTGCCAGGCCGTCGTCACCTGGTAGCTGCGCGCCTGCTCGGGCAGGAATCGACCATTGCCCCCTGTCAGCAGCACGCGGAACGCAACCGAAGCACTGTCGCCCTCCACCCGAACGTCCAGCGGACCCGTGGTGGCACCGACGCGTGCATTTGCCAGCGTCTGCATCTTGAGCAGGTTGTGCAACGCAGCATTGTCCATGCCGCCATCGCCACTGAAATCGCGACTCACGCCATCCATGAAATCGCCGACGCGGCCCTCTTCCACGGCCACCTGCATGTCGTCGAACCGTTGCCGCACCTGCGCTTCGGGTGTATCGGTCGTGCACGCGACCAGACCCAGCAGCAACGCCAGCAGACATCCGGCTCCCTTCCACCTCACTGTCGACATCGAAACCTTCGCCTTTTCCATCCGGAACGGTATGCTCCCGACAGGCGCCCGTGACCGGGCGCTCGCCCACAGTTCGCCGCAAGGCAGCCCGAAGACCCTGGGGAGGGAGCAGAACGATGAGTCAGGAACGTCCGTGGTTCAAGAGTTACCCGCAAGGCGTGCCGCAGGAAGTGGACCTGGAGCAGTACCGCTCCATCGTGTCCGTCTTCGATGAGGCGATCAGCAAGTACCGCGACCGCCCCGCGTTCCGCAACTTCGGCAAGACCCTGACCTACGGCGAGATCGACAAGCTCAGCCGGCAATTCGCGGCCTACCTGCTCGGCGAACTGAAGCTCAAGAAGGGCGACCGTGTCGCCATCATGATGCCGAACTGCCTGCAGTACCCCATCGCCATCTTCGGCGTGCTGCGCGCGGGACTGACGGTCGTCAACGTCAATCCGATGTACACCCCGCGCGAACTGAAGCACCAGTTGGTGGACTCGGGCGCCAGCGTGCTGCTGGTCGTGGACAACTTCGGCAAGACCGCCCAGGAGGCCCTGACGGGCACGCAGGTCAAGCAGGTCATCACCACGGCGCTGGGCGACCTGGTCGGTTTCCCCAAGGGTGCGATCGTCAACTTCGTACTGAAGTACGTGAAGAAGATGGTGCCGGACTACGACATCCCGGGCACCGTCCGCTTCAAGGACACGTTGACGCTGGGGCAGTTGCACACGCTGCCCGAAGTCGACATCGATTCCGGCGACATCGCCTTCCTGCAGTACACCGGTGGCACCACCGGCGTGGCCAAGGGCGCGATGCTCACGCACCGTAATCTCGTGGCCAACATGCAGCAGGCGGGCGTGTGGGTGGGCACGGGGCTGGACTACGGCAACGAGGTGATCATCACCGCGCTGCCGCTGTACCACATCTTCGCGCTGACGGCGAACTGCCTGGTTTTCATGAAGCTGGGCGGACTGAACCACCTGATCACCAACCCGCGCGATATGCCGGGCTTCGTGAAGGAACTCAAGGCCACCCGCTTCACCGCGATCACCGGCGTCAATACGCTGTTCAATGGCCTGCTCAACACACCCGGTTTCGATGAAGTCGATTTCTCCAACCTCAAGATGACGCTCGGTGGCGGCATGGCCGTGCAGCGTGCGGTGGCGGAGAAATGGAAGAAGGTCACGGGCGTGACGCTGGTCGAAGCCTACGGACTGACCGAGACCTCGCCCGCCGCCTGCATCAACCCGATGAACCTGCACGACTACAACGGTGCCATCGGCCTGCCGGTGCCCTCCACCGATGCCTGCCTGAAGGACGACGATGGCAACATCATGCCCGTCGGCGAGGTTGGTGAACTGTGCATCAAGGGCCCGCAGGTCATGAAGGGCTACTGGCAGCGTCCCGAGGAAACCGCGAATGTCATGGACGCCGATGGCTGGCTGCATACCGGCGACATGGCGAAGATGGACGAGAACGGTTTCTTCTATATCGTCGACCGCAAGAAGGACATGATCCTCGTCTCCGGCTTCAACGTGTATCCGAATGAAGTCGAGGACGTCATCGCCGGCCTGGATGGGGTGCTTGAAGTCGCTGCGATCGGCGTGCCGGACGACAAGTCGGGTGAAGCCGTGAAGGTCTTCATCGTGAAGAAAGACCCCAACCTCACTGCTGAACAAGTGAAGGCTTACTGCCGCGACAACCTGACCGGTTACAAGCAACCGCGCCACATCGAGTTCCGCACGGAGCTGCCCAAGACCAATGTCGGCAAGATCCTGCGCAAGGAACTGCGGGAGCCCGTCAAGGCCTCCTGACCCCTGTTCATATATCTGAACGAGGCCGGCCATGTGCCGGCCTTTTTCTTTTCGTTCAGGACTTTAGACGCGAATTCTAGACGCCCATCACAAATCGTGATGCTGGTATCCCCTTGGCGCGCTTGCCGTCGCACAAGCGCGTGCGTGCACTGGATTTTAATTATTCGTTCAGGTGTAGGATCGGCGCGTGATGCCACCTGCGTCACATTAATCCGTCACCCGCTTCCCCTGCCGCGCGGGCAAGAAACCCTCCAAGGAGTTCCTCATGAACAACGTCGAAAAACTGCAGCGCACCCGTGCCTTCCCGACCATCCGCGTCGAATCCGAACCCAGCGGTGATGCCCACTGGCTGTACATGCACTCCGATGCCGCACCCGGCGTGCGTCCGTGCTTCCGCAGCCAGATGCTCGACGATGTGCTGAGCTTCACCAACTCGATCACCCTGCGCGAGTCGCAGCGCCAGCCGGGCAAGCTGCGTCACCTCGTCATCGCGTCCGACGCGAATGCGTTCAACCTTGGCGGCGATCTGGAACTGTTCTCGCAGCTGATCCGCGAGAACAACCGCGACCGACTGCTCAGCTACGCGCGCCGCTGCATCGATGGCGTCCACCACCTCAACACCGGCCTCGGCGGCGACGTCCGCACCATCGCGCTGATCCAGGGTGATGCCTTGGGCGGCGGCCTGGAGATCGCGTTGTCCTGCCACACGATCGTGGCAGAAGAAGGCGTGGACATGGGACTGCCGGAAGTACTGTTCGGCCTGTTCCCGGGCATGGGCGCCTACTCCTTCCTGTGCAAGCGCGTGTCGCCGCAGGTCGCCGAGAAGATCATCCTGGAAGGCAACATCTACACCAGCGACGAGTTGTACAGGATGGGCGTGGTCGACGTACTGGTGCCGAAGGGCCAGGGCGCCGCCGCCGTGCAGACGATCATCGACAAGCAGCGTCGTTCCCCGCACGCGCATCTGGCGCTGAATGCTTGCCGCAACCTGGCCCAGCCCGTGGGTTACGACGAACTGATGGGCATCACCGAAGTGTGGGTGGATACCGCACTGACCCTGGGTGACAAGTCGCTGAAGATGATGGAGCGCATCGTCCGCGCGCAGGAGAAGCGGTCGATCCGCGCCGCCTGAGAGAGCAGCACCCGTAGTCTGCTTGCAAACACACAGGGAAAATCAGGGGGTTGAAGCGCGCCTTCGCGCCTTCAAGGGCGAGTCCGGGTCACCGTACTCGCCAGGGACCATCCATCCCGTGGACACCCGACGCGCTGCGTTTCGCCACTGCATGCCGTCGCATGAACAGCGGCGGATGCGCGCGTCACGATAAAGTGCCCTCGCCGCCTTTCTCGACGGCACCACGCACGCGTTGCCGCGCATCGAGCGCCGCGCGACCGTGGCTCAGGTGCGAGTTGAGCGCCGCCAGGCGGTGCCGCCATTCGCGCGTGATCTGCCAATCGGCCAGGCTCATCATCTCGCCTGCGGCTGCCGCAAGCTTCACCAGGCCCAGGTTGCTGGCCACGCCTTTCAGCGCATGCGCGTGCTCGCGCAGGTGTTCGCCATCGCCCCGCTCCATCGCATGGGCCATGGCGCCGATGCATCCGTCCGCATCGTTGAGGCATTGCTCGATGAACTCGCGTTCGAAGGCATCACCCATGCCGAGCGCGGTGAGTTCGTCCAGTACGCTGACATCGAGGACACCGTCCGACATTTCCGGACGCACGGGCGCGGCCACCGTCGCGGTCGCGGAGACGCGACCC
>Ga0065704_10070384_pt1 | contig 27904 bp, 34 predicted proteins | sample SwiRhicommuniRL2_FD_59091 | JGI IMG/M metagenome (GOLD analysis project Ga0065704, IMG submission 59091) | Switchgrass rhizosphere bacterial communities from Rose Lake, Michigan, USA - RL2 v2 (version 2) | ecosystem: Host-associated > Plants > Roots > Rhizosphere > Soil | place: East Lansing, MI | reverse complement strand
GGCGGAAGCCGCAGGCGAGATCCTGCCGGGCTGGCGCGTCAACGGCGGCTACAGCTATACGAAAACCCGCTATCTGGAGGATGCGAACCCCGTCTTCGAAGGTCTGCCGCTGGTGCCGATCATCCCGCGCCATTCGGTGAAGCTCTTCACCAACTACAAGGCGCAGAGCGGCGCGCTGCAAGGCCTCAGCGTCGGCGGCGGCCTGACCTGGCTCAGCTCGACCTGGGGCGGCACTCCAGCCGTCTACAATGCCGACGGCAGCGTGCGGACGCGCTCCTCGGTGGTGCAGCAGAGCGGCTATGCGGTCGTGGACCTGCGCGCGGGATATGCTCTGAACGAGAAGATATCGCTGTCGGTCAACGTCAACAATCTGCTCGACCGCAGCTATTATGCGCGCATCTCCTCGACCGGCCGGGGGAATTATTATGGGAGCCCCCGCACCCTGTTCGCGACCCTGCGGGTGGCCTATCCCTGATACCGAAGATATCGCCCCCCTTTCTGCGTGCCGGTGAAGCGGGATTCATCGCCGTCCGGGCATCCGGGCGGCTTTTTTTCATCCGTATGATCACGCATATCGACGTCGAAGTTCGCGTCTTAGCGTCGGCGGAATATGGATCTTGCGAAAGTCATTTGCGCTATCGGAATAAAGGCCATCGTCCCGTCTCCGGCATCCCTGAGCCCCTCAACCTTCCACCGTGCGGCATAGCGACGCACGGCATCGCAAGAGCCCGCGAAACCCTCACGCACCAGAAGGTTATAGATACGGATCATCCCCAGCCAGTCACGCCGCCCCCGTCACTCCTTCTCTTCCAAGAGCAAATCCGGACGATCCTGAAACGAACCGATCGCGGCAGCGGCTGAACCTTGTGTCGATACTCACCTGCGCCTTACGGCTGCCTCCGAAACCAACATTCCGATCTCGCTGCATGAACTTGCGCGGCTGTGTAAGCTATAGAAATGTGCGGTCCCTTTTAGACGCTGACATGCTGACCGCCCTGCCAGTCGATGCGCCGAATGTTGCCCGGCAAGCGTTGAGTGATGCGCGCGATAATATTCACAAAGCTGCCGATGCGTTCGCCGATGCTGCTGAGAAGCCTGCGTCTTAGTTTCTCCAACCAACGCCATGCTGTTGCAATCAAGCGCGTTTCACAATGGCGGGTTCATTGGCGGTTAGCGGCTGCTCTCCGCTAGAATATCCAATGATCTCAAACATATGTGGCGGAGAGGGAGCCAGTCACATTATCCGCAATTAACAACGCTTTTCCGCCGTTTTCGATTAGATCGTAGGGATTGATACCCCGACTTATACCCCCGTGTCATTTTGGGCCATTGAGCTATACCCCGATGGATTAGCAGTCCAGGCGTCGATATCCGATTCGTACCATGCCACGAGTCCATCACTGATGCGATGAGATGGTGGGAATGATCCTTTTGCGATTTTCCGATAGATGGTGGCGCTGGAGAGCGTGGTGCGCGCTTTAACCTCTCCGATGCGGAGCAGGTTGTCCCGGCGGCCCTCGGTCGATTGTGTCATATCCGCGCCTCCTTCGCGCTGGTGCGCCGCTCGCGCTTCCTGCGCGGCGGGATAGTCTTGATGGTCGCGGCATATTCGGCGAACAGGATGATGATCTCGCGGAACTGCGCCTCTCGGACCTCGCCAGTTATGGCGGTTGTTATCAGCCCCAAGATCACGAATATCCATATGACCAGCCGGAAGCCGCCCCATGACCGGGAAGGGACGTCGGCGAAAGCGGTCGCCCCGATCATAAGCAGGATGGTGTATCCCCAGACGAGAGCGACGATGAACCAGCTATCGTACGGCAAAAAATAGGTCGCATGGCAGGCCGCGAAGAACCACAAGGCCTTGTGCATCGCGTGCTGCGTCTGCCGGGTGAGTTGGCAGGCTAGGATGATCGGCGGGTGGAACAGCGTCTTGCCCAGCCAGATATCGAGGCGGGAAAGGATCGTCACGATTGCGGTTCCTCCATCTTAAACGGCACCACATTAGCATCGATCGTGTCGACCACCGGCAGGCCAAGCTGCTTCGCCCAACTTTCCGCCTCGGCGCGAATGCCTTCAGCGCTGTGTGACAGCATGGCATCGCGCGGGACGTCCTGAGTGCCGTCGGGTTTGATGACAGTGGCGATGAATATGGGTTTGCCCTGCATCTTGCCCGCTGCGATTTCAATATGCCCCTCGGCCGGGCGCCAGCCAGAGCGCTTTGGCTGGGGGTCGGGCAGCGGAACCCACATGGTCGGCTGATAGGTATCCACGCCGTCGTCCGCCCATCCGCAGTCGCAGCGTGTCATCGAAAGCCATGGAGACCGATGGTCTTCCGTGATGCTGGGATCATAGCCCAAGATCCAGCCGTCACCGTCAGGGGCGGTGCTGATGTCCCTTGGAATCCCAAGGGACCGGAGCGCGCCAACAGCCTCCTTCGCCACCGCTGCCAGATCGTCAAAGAGCGTTGCCTCGTTGCCAATGCAAACGGCGAGCGTGGAAATTACCTCGCTCATGTGCCTTGAGTCATCGTCGCCTTCATCGCCCATTTCCGCCAGGGCGGTGGACATCTGCCTCATGCTATCGACCATGTGCCGACCGATCGGCTTGCCGGTGATGTCGCAAGCAGCCTCCAGCCGTTGCGCGAGGGTGAGAAGGTCAATCATAGTGGTACTCCGGGGCATCGGGGCGACCGGCGAAGCTCGCGGTGTCCTCGGGTGTTGCTGTCCTGACGCGCTGGATGCGGAAAATCCCACCAGCCAGCGGAAATCCATCCGGCACCTGAAAGCGCACCGTCTGGCTTGGGCAATGGGCGTCATAGGCCATGCACTCGAAGCTGCGATCGTCGCTCATTGGGCAGAAGCCTTTCGATGCTCGACCATCTGGTCGATCGTGACATTAAGAAGGGCGAGGACTTCGCGCAGGTAGGGTTCGCGTCCGTTCACCACGGCCAGCGCAGCAGCGGAGCCTAGAATGGCGCCGATCGCCGCAAAGCCATGCGCAAGCACCAGATCCTCTATGATCCTGTCTGCTATATCGACCAGCTTTTCGCTTTCACTCATGGCCGCCGCGACTCCGTTCGTTGGAGCCGGGCGACTGGGGGGACAAGCGCCGCCCGGCTCCGCCAACCGCCTGGGGGACGGCGGCTGGATCTGAATTGAAGGTCACGCGCGCGATTTCGCGCATGACGATATAGGTCGAGCCGGGGCGCTGTTTGGCTAGGCGCTCGGCCTGCTCCATAGCCTCGCCTTCAGTCTGGAGGCGAAAGCGCGGGTCTCGCTCTGGATTGCGCCGCCAAGCCATGAAGGCAAACTGGGCGCGGTGGGTGATGGTCGTGCCGCTCACTGACCGTCTGCCCGCTGGATCGCATTGCGGAGAATGACCTGCGCGTCCTGAAACAGACAGACGCAGGCGTCATGATCCCATGCGTCAATGCCATCAGGGCGCCGCTCGATCACGCCCATGCCATTAGCTGCGTGGATCATCGAATAGGCGCTCCGCGTCGCCTCGGTCAGTCTGAAAAACTCGCCTTCGATTTGCTTGAGGCGCTGCCGGTCAGCGAGAATGTTGGTACGGCCGATGCTGAGGCCCGCCAATTCGCAGAAGCGATCGAAGGCGCGGCTGGCGGCGAATGCGGCATCCATTTTCTCACGCGTCGTTGCACCGCGCCGGGCGCAGACAATATTATGCTCGGCCATTGCGGCAAGATAGGCCTCATAGGCGCTGGTCTGTTCGGCGGTGTAATGGCTGCTGGCGGTGTCGGTGGTGGGCATGGGGCTGTGCTCCTTCATGCTGCGGGGGTAACGGGGCGAAGGTGGCGGACTTTGGCGCGCGGATTAGGGTCGCCCCGATCGCGACGAGGGACATGCTCAGAGCACGACCGCGAAGCGTGGACGGATGGCTGCGCGCCATACATCGACCCAGCGATATTCCCTTGGACCGCAAGCGGCGGGCGATATTCGCAGACGCCGAGATCGTCCGAGGCGCTAGATGAAATCTCGCGCCGCATGTCTGCCAGAGCGCCTGCGCGGAAATATGAGCAGGTCTGGCATGTGCCGCGACTATCGGGCATCGCGAACCTCCCCAGCGATCTCAGTCAGTGAGAAGTGCCGCCCGCGCTGGAGCGCCTCATCCATGACAAGGACCAACTCGTTGACGATCGCCTGCCTATCGCAGCCAGAGACAAGATTGCCGCTTTCGAAGCCAGAGATCATCAATTTGATCAGGCAATCGTCGATGCTGCGCGCGGGCAGGGCAAGGATCGCCAATTCTGCCGCCAACAGCGCGGCGCAGGCCGTATCTTCATCCACTTGAGAGGAGCCTGTCGGCAGTTCGTCCACAGCGGTTTGAGCGGCCTCATGCTGGGCGTGGGCATAACTCCAAACCCGGTCCAGCGGATGCGGGCGTTTGATCATAACCCAGCTCATGCCGCCATCCTCCAGTTGAGGCTGGCGAGCAGGACGGTAAGCTCATTTGCCTCCGCATCATGAGGAACACCCAGCAGGCGCTTGGCTTCGGCGCACAGGCTCTCGGTGTAACCGTTATAGTCGCGCCCAAAGTCGAAGCAGATCAGGTATTTCACCGCGAACTCAGCGAGCGAGGGTGCAGGCATGTCCAGCAGGGTCGCCTCTGCGTGCCACCTAACTTCTTGAAGGCGCTCCATCTCATCGTTGAGGTGGCGCGGGATACGTTCTCCGCCTGCCTTTTCGACCTTCCACGCGGGGTTCCAGATGCGCTCATCAAAGTCGCGTTCAGCCGCTACGGCTGCGCTGAGAACGCGCCGCGCATCTTCCCACGTTTCGGGCAATTGGCGATACAAGTCGGCAAGCACCGCCTCCGCCTTTCTGATCGACGCTTCATCCTCTTTGGATGCCGCCAAAACTAGGCACTCGCCATCCAGTCCCGCATGTTCAGCATGGAGAAGGATCAACATCTTCGTGATGACGTCTGGCAGGTAGCGCGCTTCGTATTCCGCAATCTGCTTGAGCGGACTTTGTTCACTTTCGTTCTCGCCATCGATCACGCTTTCGCGATAGGCGTCAACGGCCTTTTTGAGGTCGTAACTGACGCCGCAGGGCAGATCGGGAAGTGCGAACGCGCAGGCCGCTATCTCTGGGTTTTCCCAGCGAACAAACTGGAAGGCCATGTCAGGCTCCTTCCTGATCTGCGCGGAAAGCTTCGACAGTTGCAATGTCGCGGCGGATTGAACGGCCCAACTCGGGGTTCAATGCGGAAATGGTCGCGACCATCTGCGGATCATGCTCGGCAAGCGTCCCGCTGATGGCGACCAAAGCCTGCGAGATGCCATAGAAAACGCGGTACATATGACTGCCTTCGGCGGCCTGATCGCACAGGCAGTCTGCCATCATTGCGACGTGACCCGCCAAGATCAGGATGTCCGCACCCCCACGCTGGGGAAGCACATCAAGCATCTGGATATTTGCTTCGCAGAGCGCCTCGTAAGAGGCCCGCTGAAACCTCCGAAAGCCGTTGAAAGCGCGCTTCGTTGCGGCGGCGTCTGCTGCGTCGTGCAGTTCATCCGCCTTGCCCAGCAATGCACAGAGGGCTGTCAGGTTCGTGGGCGCAAGGCGCAATTCTTCTGCTCGCAGAGCGCTATCGCTCCGCGACTGCTCGCCGGTAGGCATAGTCGGGGTCTCCTGTGTCTAATTGACAGGACCGACTTTGGGGGAGCCTCCAAGAGAGGTTTACCGTCGCCAGCGCGTTCCTGCCTGCATCACCGTCTTCGGCCCGGAGGCGTTCAAGTGATGAGGCAGTGCTATTGGAAATTTATCATGGCGTCAACTATTTATTGATAAATTTCCAATAGCTCGAAAGGTGTCCAACACCTTTACAAAGGTGTTCTGCACCTTTAAAAGGCGCTATACACCTTTCGGAGGCCGTGATGCCTGGGTACCGTTTAATTGATATTCCTTCCGGACCGTTCACTCGAGCGAAAGTCGCTCGGTTTGCAGATCTTTCAGACGACGTGCTGGCCCATTGGACCAAAGAAGGTCTTTTGCAGCCTATTAACGATGCGTCGGGTACGGGAAGGCACAAGGAATTTGATCAGCTAGAGGTGCATAAGGCGTCTGCGCTCAAGCAGATGAGGGGATTCGGGTGTAATATAGACGCGCTTCGCTGGTTCGCTTCTATCGTTGACCGGGGCCGCATGATTGCAGAAGAATCTACCCATTTTCCCCTGCACCGCATTTGGGAACTCGGGTCTATCTTATCCTCCTACAACTATTTCCTCGAAGGCAAACATATTGCAATTCCAGAATCCATTGACGGCGAGTTTGTGGAGGTCCCTGCGCGCGGGTTAGAAGATATTGCTCAATACCAATTGCGCGGCGGAGAAGAAAAGGTCAACCAAGAAGAATTGGCCGACGCCATCCGTATTGTGATGAAGTATCGATCGAAACTTGATTATCAGGCTATGAAAGTCGGACCGTCATTCTCAGCAAATTACATTGTAGATCCAAGGGTAAATGCAATTCTACTCATTTGGCCGACTCCAAATGGCTGGGAATTGTACGAAGACTCTGACGCGAACATGAGTGGGTTGCGAAATCCGCCTGTTGCAGGAATCATGATTTACATCACCCGGGTTCTTAGAAACCTATGGTCCATCCACGAGCGGCTAATTTGAGATGGGGGATTCCAATCTTATGGTAATCTGCCGCCATCGCAGATGCGCTGTCGCGTCAATAAAGCTTAGTTGGTGGCGCGACGAACTCCAAGTTCTCCTCCGCGATCGACCTCCGGCTGGTTCTCCTGACTGGGCTCAGTGGAATGCAGATCGCCGGGAAGCTGAAGGATATGTGATACAACTTCAGCAAGATATCGAGCCCTCTTGTCGGCCCGCTTTGGAGCTTCCGGCAATGCCTCCGATAGTGCTGTCTCAAGCGCTTCCTTCGATACGGCAGGGACCAAACGTCCTTCAGCTTCGGACAGGAAGAACTCTGGCAGGCTAGCGTCAACGACCTCTAGAACTTTCCGTAGGTTACCGATACTCGGTTCGCTCCCATTTCGCAGGTTCGTGAAGAACGATGTATTAACACCGGCCTGCGCGGCCCAAGTATTGTTCGACATCTCGGCTGGGCGAGGCAGGCGCATAAGCCGCTCGTAAATTTCGCGGGCTCGCCGAGCAGATTCATCTCGTTTCAAAATTCGATCTCCATCATTGGAAATATCTCATAGACGAGCGATTGTTACCATTTGATAAATATCCAACGATTTAAGTTGATGTCATTGGATATTTATCATACTTGTGGCGCATGCAGATATCGATCGAACAGAGCCTTTTGGCTGAAGTTGAGGCGTTCTTAGCTGAGACAAATATCGCGCCGTCGCGTTTCGGCTTAGACGCCATGGGTGACGGCGCGTTGGTTAAGCAATTGCGCCAAGGCGAGAGGTCGCTGACGCTCAAGAACGCAGATAAGGTTCTCAGCTACATTCGTCATTATCGCGCATCCGCCGAGGCGGAGTGACGCTAATGGCATCCCGCGCCCAAAATACGATTTCTTCTTGGCCGGGAGGGCTCCGTGCGTGAGCTCATCCGCTATCAACGCTGTCTATGCCTTAAAGCGAGTAAGCTCCGCCGAGAGCGCCATCCTTGCATACATCGCATCGCGGCTGGGGAAGAAAGGCGTCGCTTGGCCCAATCAGGCTACGGTCTCGGTCGCGACGAAGGTCTCGAAAAGCACCGTAATCAGGTCTCTGAAAGATCTGGAACGCGATGGATACATCGATCGTCAACGGCGAAATCGCCCGGACGGCAGCCGCAGCAGCGACATCTACACCCTTCTGTGCGCGCAGGCCGGATTCACCGAGCCCCCAGTCAGATCATCCCAACAAAGTGCCACCACGACACCAAGGCTTCAAGTGATCGATGGCGGCGCTCCAGCAAAATCCAAGGTGTCATGATGAAACTTAGGATAGAGACTAACCAAACTGTCACCATGACACCTAGTCGGCGAAACGAAGACGCAACGGCTAGGTGTCACCATGCAAGGTTGCATCATGACAGGGGGGTAGGTGTCACCATGCCACCCCATGAATATATCACTTCGATAAATCATTTATTCCTAGCCAGTATAAGTAACCTATCCTTGGTGAGTGACCTACGCGTGTGCGCGCACGCGAGGCGGGGGGCTCCGACATGAAGGAGCTTCGTCCACATCAGGTGAAGGCAATCAAAGAACTGCGGCACGCCATCGGCAAGGAAGGCGTGAAGCGCGTGATGCTGATGCTCGCCACCGGCGCGGGCAAGACGGTGATCGCTGCGGCTATAATCCGCATGGCTAGGGAAAAGGGAAACCGCGTCCTGTTCGTAGTCGATGCGATTTCGCTGATCGACCAGACCGTGCAGTCATTTTACGACGAAGGCATCTGCGAGATTGGCGTCATCCAAGCCGACCATCCAATGACCGAATGGTCGCGGCCCGTGCAGGTCGCCTCGGTGCAGACGCTGAAGAATCGCGGGATGCCCAAGGCTGACCTCGTGATCATCGATGAGGCGCACTGCCAGCACGAGTTCATGAACAAAACCATGGCCGATCCGGAGTGGGAGAAGGTGCCCTTCATCGGCTTGAGCGCAACTCCGTGGTCGAAGGGGCTTGGTAATGTCTTTCAGAAGCTGATCGTGCCGGTAACGATGCAGCAGTTGATGGATGACAAATACCTTTGCCCTTTTCGCGTCTTCGCGGCTGAGCATCCCGATCTTTCGGGCGTAAAGATGGTACGCGGCGACTATCACGAGGGCCAGCTTGCCGACGTGATGAACGATGGCGCCCTGATAGCCGATATCGTGGCGACATGGGCGAGACTGGGTGAGGGTCGACCGACGCTGTGTTTCTGCGTCGATCGCGCTCATGCCAAGCAGGTACAATTGAGATTTGAGGATGCGGGTGTCCCGGCAGGATATATCGACGCCTTTACGCCGGACAGTGAGCGTCGCGCCATCCGACGCAAGTTGGACGCTGGGGAAATCAAGGTCGTATGCAACATCGGCTGCCTGACGAAAGGCGTCGACTGGGCGATCGGGTGCATCATTCTTGCCCGTCCGACCCGTTCCGAAATGCTGTACGTCCAGATGGTCGGTCGCGGCTTGCGGGTGAACGAGGGCATCCCCGACTGCATTATCCTCGACCATGCTGACAACACGCTGCGCATGGGTTTCGTCACCGATCTGAACCATGCCGAAATGTGCACAGCGAAACGCGGCGAGCGCGGAAAAGTTGAGCGCAAGGAGGCGCTACCGAAGGAATGCGCTGGGCCGGGATGCGGGTTCATCAAGCCGCCAAAGGTTAAGGAATGCCCCGTTTGCGGCTTTGCCCCCAATGCCCAGTCCGACATTGAGGAGGAGGATGGCGAGTTGGTCGAGGTTACGCCCGGCAAGACCGCCAAGGCTAAGGCCACCATGGTCGACAAGCAGCGCTGGCTGGCGGAGTTAAACTGCATCGCCCGCGAGCGTGGTTACAATCCGAACTGGGCATCCCAGCAATACCGCAGCAAATTCGGTGTTTGGCCTAATCAGTTGAACCGATCAGTCGTTGAGCCTGCCGGGCCCGAAGTCCGTTCCTACGTCCGGTCTCAGCAGATCCGCTACGCGAAAAGCAGGGCGGCATGATGACCGGCATCTCAGAGCAGTGCGTGAACCGCTGGCACTCGATCCTACCGCAACTGGGTATCTCGCCCCAGTTCCTGACCGGCAAGCATACCGCCTGCCCGATTTGCGGCGGGAAAGATCGCTTCCGGTTTGATGACAAGGAGGGGCGGGGAACGTTCTTCTGCAACCAGTGCAAAGCGGGCAATGGCGTCGATCTGGTTATGCGGGTTCACGGCAAGACGTTCCGTGAAGCTGCGGAGATGATCCGGGAGGTTGCGCCCGGCGCAGAGCCGCGCACCCCAAAACGCGAGATGTCCGACGAACGGCGGATCGAATCGCTGCGCGAAATGTGGAAACAGAGCGCGCCTGTGTCGGAAGGCGACGATGCTGGTCGATATCTGATTTCGAGGAGCATCCCCGCCCCATTCAGTCCATCGCTCCGGTTTATACCCAAGCTCAAGGTGACCGGTGCGCCCGTGGATCATCTGGCTGCCATGATCGCCATGGTACGTGATCCCCTGGGCGAACCGCTGACCCTGCACCGGACTTATCTTGCAAATGGGCGCAAGGCGGAGATCGACAACCCACGCCGGATGATGCCGGGCAAGACGCCACATGGAAGTTACATCGCCCTGTCGCCACCAGCCGAGGAAATGGGCGTGGCAGAAGGCATTGAAACCGCTCTACGTGCGCAGTTGCGCTTTGGGGTGCCTGTCTGGTCCTTGATCAACGCAGACGGCCTCAAGGCATTCACGCCGCCGCCGATCGTCACGCGGCTGCGCATCTTCGGCGACAACGACCACAATTACACCGGCCAGCTCGCAGCCTTCGCCTTGGCCAACCGAATGGCCATCAAAAACGACCACATCGCTGTCTCGGTGGAAATACCACCGGATGCGGGAACAGATTGGGCAGATGTAGAATGACCAGCGCTGACCTAACAGCCCTCCTGCTGCTCGCCATCGCCGCTGGAGCGGCCGCTGGCTTCTCCGCCGCATCATTCGCCTATGCGCGGATGTATCGGTCACTGACGACGGCGACCGACTGGGGCGAGTCAATGGCTGATGAGGTTCAGGCTCAGCCATCCCGGTATTTGTCGGAAGTGAAAGAGCAGGCTCACAGGGTGAGCATGGGGCTGGTTCCGATCGATGCCATCGATCGTGCGCCCGTCACGGTGCGGGATCAGATGCGGGCTGTGGGCATGATTGACGGCGCCCTTCGCGAGAAGGCGGCCGCGGAAAGGGCGACGCCATGAAGAACCGTCGCCCAACCCATGCCGACATTGCCGCATCCCTGTCGGCCGTGAAGCTGCTGATCAAAGGAATGAACGGCGCAATGCCGACGCTGGCGGCCGAGATGCGCAGGGATGCCTGCGAGCGCATTGACGACGCGATTGATGACCTTGGAAGGATGAAGCGGTGAGTGATCGGTGGTGCATCCTGCGCATGTCGGGCGGAAACACGCTGCCGGTCGCCAACGCGCTGACAGAAGCGGGGTTCGATGTCTGGACGCCAGTCGTGGTCGAGAAGAAGCGAACCGGGTCGTCTCGCAAGCCGGTTGAGCGGCCGGTGCCTCTCATTCCGACCATCGTGTTCGCCCAGGCTGATCGGCTTCACGATTTGATCGTGATGTCGCGTTCCCCTGCCTTGACGCATCGGCGGTTCAATCGGGAAACCAACCGGATGGAAATTCGTGGGTGCCCGCATTTTGGCATCTTCCGCGATGGCGGGCATTATCCGCTGATCGCCGACCGGCAGCTTGAGGCATTGCGGAAGGCGGAATTTCGTGGCCGGTCGCGGGCATCCGTTCACACATTCCAGCCCGGCGACGAGGTCCGGTGCGGTCAGACCAGCTATGGCGGCATGGTCGGGATCGTGTCGACGGTTCGCAAGCATCGGATCAAGGTGCTTTGGCCCGAGGCGCTGCACGAATGGGAGTTCGAAGCCTGCGACCTTATCCCGGTCGAAACAGTAGCTTGACGTCGAGTCGTTGATGCCGCTAGATGGCGGCATCCCGCAAGGGCACCGCTGCATAAGCAGCCGGCGGATTAGATGTGTGAACCCGATTTGAGGATCACTGCCGCCACCCCCGAAGCCAGCCGATGTGCTGGCGGCGGTGTTTAGAGATATGTCTGAAATTCATGTTCCCGCTCTGGCTGGTTTTCCCCGTGTCGACACGGTTCCAGCTATCGGGCTTGCCCAAAGCCAGCAGCTAACCCATCGCCAAGGCGGGTGGTGACGCAGACATGCTTCGAGTGTCCGGGCTGGTGACGGGCGTTTCCGATGGGGGCGCACGATGAAGCTCAAAGCCATCGGCAGTCACCTCCAAACGCTCAAGCCGATCGTCGGCTATCTCCAGCAGGAGCCGACCAGCCGGGAGGCGCAGCGCCTCATCTATTCGCCTTGGCGCAAGATGTACGGCACGGCACGATGGCGTGCCCTGCGCATCAAGATATTCGAACGAGACGGCTACACCTGCCAATGGCCCGGCTGCGGCAGGGTCGAGGGCAACACCTCCATGCTCATTGCCGACCACCGCACGCCGCACCGTGGCGATGAGCGGCTGTTCTGGGATGAGGGCAACCTCTGGACGCTCTGCAAGCCATGTCATGACGGCCCCAAGCAGCGGGCCGAGCAGGCGGGTGCTTTCGACGCCGTCGCGACCAACACCACCCCCCGCCCGAAAGTCTGAGGCGGGGCGGCGCCCTGCACCCCATCGGCTCACACGCGGAGATTTTTTCCTGCTGGTGGGGTCGGGGTGCGAACTTTCGCCGGAGGATGAACGCCGATGGCGACCCGAAAATCTACTTCCGAATGGCAGCGCATCCAGATCGAATACTGCGCTGGTGACGATTCCATTCGCGAAATAGCTGACCGCTTCGAGATTTCGGACGCCGCTATTCGTAAGCGGGCCAAGGCCGAGGGCTGGCAGCGCAAGGTTCGCACCGCGAACCGCTGCGAACCTGAACGCTCACCCCCGCCCCCGCCGCCATCTGATCCGGCCCGCCCTGTCGATGCTGGATCGATTGCCGATGACGGCCGGTCGCTCGTCTCTCGCATGATGGATGAGCTGGACACGATCACCAGCCGCCGTGGCGAACTGGAAGACCTCATCATCGAGGCGACTGATGGCGACGATGACGACGCCAAACGCAAATCCATGATGAGCGCGATTAGCCTGCCCGGTCGAGCAAACACGCTCAAGACGCTGGCGGTCGCACTGAAAACGATCAATGAGGCATCGGCGCCGCAGGGCAAGAAGGCTGCGGCGCAGGACCGCGCGCGGGAAGTCGCGGGCGGCAGCCGGTTCCGCCCGGTCGGGCCGACACAACTCCATGCCGTGAAGTAGGATGGCAGAACCCACCTGGTCGACGGCTTGCCTCGACTGGAAACGCCGCATCCGCGAACGGCGGTCGCTTATTCCGTTCAGCCCGCTTTTTCCGGCGTCCGCCGAGCAGAAGATGGCGGTCTTCACGTCGCTGCGGATTGTCGATCTCCCCGGCCAGCCGACCTTCGGCGAGGCAAGCGACGAATGGCTGCTGGACTTTGCGGCTGCCGTGTTCGGCGCCTTCGACCCGGAGACAGCGCGGCAGGTCATCAGCGAATATATGCTGCTGATCAGCAAGAAGAACACGAAGTCCACGCTGGCGGCTGGCATCATGCTCACCGAACTGGCCTGCGGTTTCCGGGCCTATGACGAAAATCTGATCCTCGCGCCGACCAAGGAAGTCGCGGCCAACAGTTTCACGCCTGCCGTCGGCATGATCGAGGCCGACGAGGAGTTGAAAGACCTCCTGCACCATCAGGATCACCTCAAGCTCATCACCCATAGGGAGATGAAATCGACGCTGAAGGTCGTCGCGGCCGACAGCCGAACGGTCGCGGGCAAGAAGGCCAGCCGGGTGCTGGTGGACGAACTCTGGCTGTTCGGCGAAATGAACAATGCCGACGCGATGCTGAAGGAGGCGACGGGCGGGCAGGTATCGCGGCCCGAGGGATATACGATCTACCTGACGACGCAGTCGGACAAGCCCCCGGCTGGCGTGTTCAAGGCGAAGCTTGCGGAGTTCCGCGACATTCGCGACGGCAAGATCGTGGACCGGCGCAAGCTGCCGGTACTCTATGAATATCCCGAAGAGATGATCGCGGCGAAAGAGCATCTCGACCCCAAGAATTATTACATCACCAACCCGAACCTCGGGCGCTCGGTCACGCAGGCGTGGCTGGAGGAGAAGACGGCGGAGGCGGATCGCGGCGAGGAAGGCCCGCGCGCTGTCCATTATGCCAAGCATCTCAACATCGAGATCGGCGTCGGCCTGCGATATGATGCGTGGGTCGGAGCGCTCTATTGGGAGCAGGCCGAAGCCCCGCCCGAATTGTGGGACGGCACGCTCGATCAGTTCTTGCAGATTTGCGAGGTCGTTGTCGCAGGAATCGACGGCGGTGGCCTGGACGACCTTCTCGGCCTCGGCCTTGTCGGCCGCCACCGCGACACGAAGCAATGGCTGGTCTGGGGCAAGGCGTGGGCACAGCTTGACGTGTTCGAGCGGCGCAAGGACATCGTTACCCGCCTGGGCGACTTCATCGCCGAGGGTTCGCTCCGCAAGTGCGAAAATCCGACGCAGGATCTGGTTGAGGTGGCCGACCTGCTCGAACGTGTGAAGGACGCCAACCTCTTTCCCGCGCAAGCGGCCATCGGCCTTGATCCGCAGGGCGTCACGGCGCTGGTGCAGGAACTTGCGAGCCGGGGCTTCACTGCCGAGCAGATGCTCGCCGTCCCCCAAGGGTTCCGCCTGTCCGGCGCGGTCTGGGGGACCGAGCGAAAGCTGAAAGACGGCACGATGCTCCACGCGGGGCAGGACATGATGAACTGGTGCGTCGGCAACGCGAAGTCGGAGCAGCGCGGCAACGCCGTCCTCATCACCAAACAGGTTTCGGGCAAAGCGAAGATCGATCCGCTCGTGGCTACATTCAATGCCGTCATGCTGATGGGCCGCAATCCGTCCGCCGTAGCCCCCTCGGTTTACGAGAGCCGGGGCATCCGCCGAATTTAAGGAGGCACGATGCCCTCACCCGACGATTATCGGCGGAACGCGGCCTATCGCCGCTCCGATGCCGGGACTGCGCAGATCGGCCACAATGCACCGCCAGCAGGGCCGGTGCAGGCGTTCGATAGCGTCGACATCAATAGTCCGCTGCTGCGCGAGTTTCTGATGGGTGGGCGGACGTCCTCGTCAGGCCTCACCGTCACGCAGCGGCTGGCCCTCAAAAACAGCAGCTTCTTCCGATCCTGCAATCTGATCGCGTCCACCGTGGGGATGTTGCCGACGCAGTTGCATCGCCGCCTGCCTGACGGTCAAACGGAAAAGGCCAAGGATCACGCGCTTTACAGGGTGCTGGCCCGTCAACCCAATGGCTTCCAGACGCCGTTCGAGTTCAAGAGCTATATGCAGTTCGCGGCGCTGCTGGACGGCAACGCTTACGGCAAGATCGTCTGGGGTCTGAAACGCGGCCGCAAGGTGGTGCTTCAGATCATCCCGTATCCGCGCGGCCGGGTGAAGACGGAACTGACCGACGACCTTCAACTGATCCACCGGTACACGCCCAAGAATGGCTCGCCGGTCATTCTTCCCGCGAACGAAGTTTTCCATTTCCGCCACCCGCTGACGCTGGATGGTGTCAACGGCATTTCGCTCCTCGATGTAGCGGTCGAGACGCTCGGCCTTGCCGCCGCTGCCGAACGCGCGCTGGGCAAGCTGATGGACAAGGGCGTCATGGCGTCCGGCGCCATCCAGTTCCCGAACGAACTGGGCGACAAAGCCTATGAAAATTTGAAGCGGAGCTTGGCGGAAGATCACACCGGCGCCGAGAACGCGGCATCGTGGTTCATTCTTGAACAGGGCGGGGAAGCCAACGCCTTCGCGTCGGCGAAAGACAGCCAGACCGACGAAATGCGGGCGCGGCAAGACGAGAACATCGCCCGTTTCACCGACGTCCCCCGGCCGCTGTTGATGATGGACGAAACGGCATGGGGCAGCGGCATCCGCGAACTCGGCCTGTTCCTTGTCACCTACTGCCTGATGAAATGGTTCATCGCGTGGGAGCAGGCATTCGCGCGCACCTGCTTCACCGAGCAGGAGCAGGAAGCGGACGAGCTTTACGTCAAGTTCAACGAAGGCGCGCTGCTGCGTGGCTCGCTGAAAGAGCAGGCCGATTTCTTCAGCAAGGCTCTGGGCAACAATGCCGCCTGGATGGAGCCGAACGAAGTGCGCGCCAATTTCGAGCTTAACCCGCTCTCCGACGGCAACGGCCTGCCCAAGCCCGCGAAAGCTGCGCCGCCCGCACCCAAGGAAACCGAAGATGACTGACAGCAAGCAGCCGGTCGGCAAGCCAGCCGCCGTGAAGACGATCGGCCGCGCGCCCGCGCCGGGTGCGAAACCGGCCCGGCCCGCCCCCGGAAAACCCGCCTCGATCGTCGGCGGCGTGAAGGCGAAATGGGGGGGCATCGAAGGAGAAATGTTCACGCGCGAAGGCCGGACCCATTTCCGCTACGTGCGTCCGTCAGGCGGGATCACCGTCATGCGCTTCGGGTGCGAAGATCACTTGCCGCTCCCGATTTGCGGAGCCGTCCAGTCGCGCGAACGACCCGGCGTTCTGCCGATCCCGGCCAGTCGCGATGTCAGCGCCTTTTCGCCCGCCTCGGTCATTGACCGCTGGAATGCGGATGCGGCTGGCGTTCGGCCGTCGGCGCTGGAGAGCGGTGACAATGTCATCACCATGTTCGACATCATCGGCGAGGACTGGTGGAGCGGCGGCGGCATCACTGCGAAGAAGGTGGCAGCGCAACTGCGCGCCATCGGCGATCGTCCGGTCGAGGTGCAGATCAACAGCCCCGGCGGCGACATGTTCGAGGGGCTGGCGATCTACAATATCCTGCGCGAGCATTCGCAGGACGTGACCATCAAGATCATGGGCATGGCGGCCTCCGCAGCCTCGATCATCGCCATGGCTGGCGATACCGTCCAGATCGGCGCGGCATCGTTCCTGATGATTCACAATTGCTGGGTCGTGGCAGCAGGCAACCGTAACGACATGCTAGAGGTCGCCGATTATCTCGCGCCCTTCGACCGCGCCATGGCGGACGTCTACGCCCAGCGCAGCGGCCAGAAGGCCGACGTCTGCGCGAAATGGATGGATGCTGAAACCTACATGTCGGGCGGCGACGCGATCAGCCGTGGATTCGCGGACGAATTGCTCCCCGCCGATCAGACCAAGGTCGACGAGAAGGCGAAAGCCGCTGACCGCACCGGCAATGAGGTCCGCGCCATGGAAATGGCACTCATTTCTAGCGGATTGACGCGCGCACAGGCGCGCGCCCGCATCAAAGCCATCAAGGGCACGCCCGGCGCTGCCTCTGACCCCGCCGACACGCCTGGCGCTGAAGGCAACGACCTCGGGTGGATGACTGCCGCGCAGTCGCTGCTCGCTGATCTTCGTAAATAAAGAGGAGCTTTTATGCGCTACCATACGAAAACCGCCCTGTCGGCGGTCGCGACCGTTCTCGCCCATCCTTTCCGTTCGCTTCTTGCGCCGCGCAAGGCCGAACTGACCCTGACCACCCCCACGCTGGCACCCCGCGACATGCCGGTGTTGCCGCGTGCGCTCGTCGGCGCCACCGTCCGCGCGGATGTGTCCACCGATCCGAAGGCCATGCTCGAGCAGCTTCATGCTGCCCACAAGGAAATGCGGGAAACGCTTGAGGCGAACATTGGCTCGAAGGCTGACAGCGCCGAGGTCAATGCCAAGCTCGATGCCCTGAACGGGACCATGAGCGGTCTAGAGGCTGCTCTCAATGAACACGCCATCAAGATCGCTGCCGGGCAGATGGCGGGCGGCGGCAAGGGCGCTCCTTCCGATCCCGAATATACCAGCGCATTCTCGACGTTCATGCGCACGGGCGATGAAGGCAAGCTGACGGCCCAGCAGAAGATCGGGCCTCGTGCCGCGATGTCGGAAGGCGTTCCTGCCGATGGCGGACTGCTGACCCCGATCGAATGGGACCGCACCATCGCCGGTCGGCTCAAGCTGATCACGCCGATGCGTCAGGAGGCGACCGTCATCTCGATCTCGAAAGCAGGCTTCACGAAGCTGTTCACGGATCGCTCGGTCGGCAGCGGCTGGGTTGGAGAGACCGCTTCCCGCCCTGCCACCGCCACGCCGCAGTTTACGGCGCTGGCGTTCGGGCTGGGCCAGATTTATGCGAATGCCGCAGCTTCGCAGGACATTCTGGACGACGCGGAAATCGATCTGGAAACCTGGCTGCCTGACGAAATCCAGACGGAGTTCGCCCGGCAGGAAGGCATTGCCTTCGTTGCTGGCGACGGTACGAACAAGCCCTATGGCGTGCTGACCCATGTCACTGGTCAGGCGCAGGCGGCTCGCCACCCTTGGGGCGCGATCGAGGCGCTCACCTCGGGCGCGGCCACCGCGTTCACCACGGACAAGATCATCGATGCGGTCTACAAGCTGCCTGCGATTTACACGCCCAACGCAAAGTTCTTCCTCAACCGGACCTCGCTCGGCGCGATCCGCAAGCTGAAGGACGGCCAGGGCAATTACATCTGGCAGCCCACCTTCGTCGCTGGTCAGCCCTCCACGCTGGCGGGATACCCGGTGGTCGATATGCCCGACATGCCCAACGTCGCGGCCGGTGCGATTGCGGCGCTGTTCGGCGACATGAAGGAAACCTATCTGATCGTTGATCGGATCGGCTTCCGCGTGCTGCGCGATCCCTACACGAACAAGCCCTACGTCTGCTTCTACTGCACGAAGCGCGTGGGCGGCGGCGTGAAGAACCCCGACAGCATGAAGGCGATCACGATCGGCGTCTGACCGCTGATGACCTGACCGGGCCGGTTCACTCCGGCCCGGCTCTTCGAAGCGCCGTGGCGGGGCGACGTTTCGATGAGCCAAGGAGAAATTTGAGATGTCCGATATTTTGAAGCTGCTCGATAGCGGCGTTGATGACGTAAAGGCGGGCCTTGCGGGCCTGTCGCATGACGTTCTGCTCAAGCTCAAGGCGGCGGAATCCGACGGTAAGACGCGCAAGGGCGTGCTGGAAGCGCTCGACGCGGCGCTGGAAGCCGAGGAAAAGCGGCGCGCTGGCGGCTTCGTCGAGGGCGCCGGTTCCAACGACCCGAACAATCCTCCCGCTATCGCCGCGCAGTTGGATGGATCGGCGCCCGCCGACATTCCGGCTGCCGACGCGTTCGATCCGTCGGGCGCTCCCCAGCAGATCGTTCCCGACGTCGATATGTCGCATCCCGCCGTGGATGCGGACCCGCGCGCGGGCACGACCGAGTTGCAGAACCGCATCGACTTCAACGACCCGAACAAGGCCGGTGTCGACGTGGTGACCGAAGCGCTAGCCAGTCCCGACAGCGAATAAAGCGCAAGGGGCCGGTTCGTCCGGCCCCTTCAAGCGGAGGCGCATATGCCCATTCCCGTCACGATGGACGATGCCAAGCGGCAACTCAGGATGGACGTGGACGACGTCAGCCGCGATGATGAAATTCAGTCGTTCATTGACGACGCAGCCGCATGGATCGAGGAATATACGGGGCACGTCCTCGTTGAGCGCGACATCACCGCCGAATTTGCCACCTTTGGCGAGATCAGCTTTCGCGAATGGCCGATCGCCGCGTCCGCCGTGCCGATCATCAGCTATCAGGGTGCCAGTGGTCCGGCCGTCTCCATCACCGACGTGCAGGCGCGCGTGTCGCGCCGCCCGGTGCGGATTGTGCGCTGGGACGGCGCAAGGTGGCCGGTGCTGCCCAGCGGAAACATCGTCACCGTCACGATCCGCGCAGGCTATCCCGCCAATGCCGTCGTCCCGCCCGTTTTCCGCCGCGCCATGCTCATGCTCATCGCCGCCTATGATGATGATCGTGAGGGCGGCGACATCGTAGCGAAGGCCGAGGCCACCGCCCGGCGCATCTGTGCCGGTTTCCGACCGAGAGCGCTGTGAGGAAGGGTAAGCTGAAAGACCGGGTCCGCTTCGAGCGTCCGGTCGCGAAGAAAGGGCTTGCAGGTGCGGGGTCAGGCACATGGGAGCCTGTGTGCGAGGTTTGGGCGGAGGTGCAGGACGCTTTGCCCAGTCGCGGCGAACGGCTGACGGACGGCATCAATGCCACCGCGCGCCCGGCGCGTGTTCGGCTGGCGTACCGGCCGGGATTAGACACGTCGATGCGCATCCATGTTGGCCGCAACCTCAAAGACGCGAATGGCGATGTCGCCTGGCACACAGACCGGACCCTTCAACTCGTTTCCGGCCCTGCCGAACTGGGGCGGCGCGAGGGGCTGGAGTTCATGGCGGAGGAATTTAACCCCGCCGGGAACGCCGCCTGATGGCAAAGGTCCGCGGCAAGAGTGAAGTCCGGGCTTACATGGATGCTCTGCCGCGACAGATAACGCGGATGCTGCGCGGCGCAGGCAAGGCCGGTGGCCAGGTCATTGCCGATGAAGCCAAAGACCGGGCGGCGTCGGACGAGGTGGCGGGCGACATCATCGTAAAGACCAAGCGCGACGCGAACAGGATCGTCGTCACGGTGACGGTGAGACCCGGCTATAACTGGTTCCGCGCTCTCTGGCTCGAATATGGCACGGACCCGCACTTTATCAGCGTCAGCGAAAGCGAGCGAAAAGGCCGCAGCATTGGCCGGGTCAACCAGCAGCTGCGCGAAGCAGGCGGCAACGCCTCTCTGGTGATCGGCGGCAAATTCGTGGGCGAGACCGTATTTCACCCCGGCGCCCGGCCCTATCCGTTTCTCCGCCCCGCTCTTGACGTCAAGGAGGCGGACGCCGTGCGCGCCGCTCAGGCTTACATCAACGCCAGCGTGTCGCGGCGGGGCATCACGGTCAGCGACGAAGGGAATGAGACATGACCGCGCTGGAGGGCAGCGACATCATCGGCGCGCTTCTCGTCGACTATTCCGACTTCGCCCAGATCGCGGCGGCTGATGCCATCAAGGCCGGTCGGCTTCCCGACGGCACGCCGCTTCCCGCCATTCTGGTGCGCGTCGTCAGTTCTGTCGACCGGCAGCCCCTCGTACGCGGAGCATTGGTGCGACGAACGGACCGCGTCTCGGTCGCCGTGCGTGCAGAGAGCCACGAGGATCGAAAAGCGCTCATCAGCGCGGTCCGCCGTTGCTGCGCGGGACAGACCGGCAACATCGGGGGCGGCCTCCATGTGTCGATCCTGACTGCCGGTATGGGGCCGGACGTCAATGGACCCGGCGACAGCTTCGAGAAAACACAGGATTTCCGGGTCAGTTGGGACACGGAAGATTGAGCAGGAGCAGTGAAAATGAGTGATCCGAAGAAGGTGAGCGCCTTCATCATCAAGAACTTCAACGACAAGGGCACCGGTCAGGCCTTCGAGGCCAACAAGATCGAGCCGATCAATGAAGGCTCTTTCCTCAATTACAAGGCGGCCGGTCTGGTGCGCACGCCGACGGCCGAAGACAAGAAGGCCAGCGACACGGCTTCCAAGCCCGCCACGTAACGAAATCGTCCGCCCGCGCGGATGTTCCTGCCGGGTGATCCGGCCCTTCAATCTGGAGACAGACTATGACCTCAACGACTGCTGCGGGCACGAAGATCGGTATCTCGGCCGCTGCCCCTGCCACCGAAGACGCCACCGGCTATGCGGCGCTGACTTTTACCAATATCGGCGGCGTCGAGCAGATCGGCGCCATCGGTGCCACCACCAATAAGGTGGAATTTCAGCCGCTCGATGGCCCCAAGGAAAAGCACAAGGGGTCGACCGATTATGGCTCGCTTGCGCCATCCATCGCGCATGATGAGGAGGATGCCGGGCAGACCCTCCTGCGCACCGCTGCCGATCCCGCCAACAACGCGCTCTATTCCTACGAAATCACCTATCCTTCTGGTGAGAAGCGTTGGTCGCAGGGTCGCGTGTTCGGCTATCCCGAAAATGTCGGCAATGCCGACAGCATCATCATGGCGAACCCGACGATCGAGTTCAGCAAGAAGGTGGTCAAATCCACCTAATCCCCCGTTCCCGGCAATTCGGCCGGTCCCTGCGCATCAGTCCGCCCCGCACATCGCGGGTGGCGGGGCGGGCTGGTGCAACCTTCCCGCGAAAGGAAATATCATGTTCGACATCACGACTCAGGCAGTTCAGGACACCGCCGCCATCCACCTCAAGGGCGCCGACGGCGAGCATCTTTACGCCGATGGCAAGCCCGTCCGCATTCACATCTATGGTCCCGGCTCGAAGCAGTTCGCGGCGATCGAGGCGCGCCAGACCAGCCGCGCTGTGAAGCGTATGCAGGACAACGACGGCAAGGTTTCCGTCGCCTCGCCCGACCAGCGCGCCGCAGAGCAGGCCGAGGATCTGGCGGAGCTGACGGTCTCGCTCGAAAACTTCACCTATCCGCCCGCTGGCGACGCGCAGGGCAAGGATCTGTTCAAGGCGCTCTATGCCGACACGAAACTCGGCTTCATTCCCCAGCAGATCACGAAGGCCGTCAAGGACTGGGGAAACTTCAAGCCCGGCTCAGCCGGGAACTGACGCTCTACGTCCGGCAGATGGCGTGGCTCCATGCCACGCCCAAGCCGCCAGCGGGAACGAAGCGGGCGGAGGCAAAGGATCAGCCGCCCGCAATCAGTCGAATGGACCGCATGAAGCGGGACAACATCGACCCGCAGATGCCACCCATCTCCGCGCCTCATATTGTAAACTGGCTGGTCGAAATCGGTCTAAGCGAAGCGGCGGGCATGGGTGCCGGGCCGATCGGTTGGCAGACGATCAACGCCTGGTGCAATCGAACCGGCATTGACCTTCAACCGTGGGAATCTCGCCTCATCCGCAGTCTGTCCGTCGCTTATGTCGCGGAAGGTCGGACTGCGGAGAGCGAGAATTGCCCGCCGCCGTGGCGCGCTGAAGTGTCAGAGCGGGAAAAGGAACTGGAGCTTATCCGGCTGCGGTCGGTGCTAGGTTAAAAGGCGCGCTTGTCTGGCTTGGGCTTCAGAGAGCACGTGCCGGTCAGACGAGAGACTTCGTCGCCGATCTTCATATCTCGGACTAGCTTCAGTGAGACGCGGTCAACGATCCAGATTTCAGGGTCGTCTGAAATTCTGACGGTTGTGGGCGAAAACACCGCTTGGCGGGTAACCGTCCTGCCAGTCGCCGGCAGCGCGATGACCGCAGAATGATTATCCTCGTCGGCTACAATTTCCACGATCGATACTGCGCCCTCGCGCTGGAGTTTGCACTCCAAATAAGTCGGAGCAGCTGCCGCCCCTGCCGCCCACCCGAGAGCGGCCACCGCTGCCATCACCTTGATCATCACCGCTCCTCTCGCTGCCCCATGCGGCACCCCTTCTATCGCGGAGACCTCCTATGGACAATGACAGTCCCGGCTTGGGCGTCGGCTTCGCGATCGATCCCGAAGGTTCGTTTGACACGCTGCGCCAGCTTCAGGCGGCCATGGACAGCGCTGAAGGCCGGATCGTGCAGGATGCGGCCCGCATCGAGCGCGCGACTGGCGGCATGATCAAGATGGGCGGCGCGGTCGCCGAGATCGAAGTCTTCCGTAACGCCTCCACGAAAGCGGCCCGTGACGCGGAGCGCGATTTCCTGCGGATCGAAAAAGCTGGCGAATCGATGGTGCGGCAGTTGGAGCGCCAGAACGCGACCTTCGGACGCACGCGCGATGAGTTGCGGTCGCTACGGGCCATGGAACTCGCCACGGCGGCGGACAATGCGGGCAACACCGATCTCGCCAACCGGCTGCGCGCCGAAGAGGCGGCGCTTTATGACAAACAGTTCGCAGCGGCGCGGCGCGCCAGCCAAGAGGCGAAGGCGCTCGCCGAAGACAAGGCCATCGCCGCCCAGCGTGCTGTCGCGGCAGCAGAGGCAGACGCCCGCGCGACGCGAGAAGCAGCCTTCGCCTATGACATGTTTCAGGCCAAGGTCCGCCAGGGCGTACAAGCCCTCCGTGAAGCCGAAGCGGCGCAAAAGGCTGCTGATCGCGACGCTGCCGCCGTCAAGCTGCGGGTCGAGGCCGATGCCGCATCCCGGCTGGCTGCCGAACACGCCCGACTGGCGGCCATGGTGCGGGGATCACAGGCAGCGCTGGAATCCGACGCTGCGGCGGCAGAGCGGATGCGCATGGCGACTGATCCGCTCTATGCGGCGACCAAGCGCCTTAACGACGAGTTGGCGGAATCGACCCGGCTCTATCATGCCGGTGCGACCGCTGCTCCGGAATATGCCCGTCAGCAAGAAGTGCTGACCGGCAGGCTGCGCCAGTTGACCGCCGTGCATGACGATGCTGCGCGTGTTGCCTCAAAGCACGGCGGAACGCTCACCCAGCTATCGTTTCAGATCAACGACGTCGCAACCATGGCAGCCATGGGCGCCGCTCCAATGCAAATCTTCGCGAGTCAGGCGGGCCAGATATTCCAGATCGCCCAGATGGCGGAGGGCGGCGTTAAGGGATTTGCCGTTCAGTTGGGCGGCCTCCTGCTGAGGTTCGCGCCGCTCGCGGCCGGTCTCGCGGTCGCGGGTGTCGCTTTCTCGCGCTGGCACGACCAGTTGAACAAGGAAGCCGACCTCAAGGCCTATGCCTCGACGTTGGGCCTGACCGGCAAAGAAATGGAAAAGCTGAAGGACGTCACTGTCACCTCCGGCGACATCATGAGCGGCATCTGGAAGACGCTCGATGACCGGATGAACATCTCCGGCAACACGAAGAAGCTGATTGACTGGCTGTTCTCGCCCAACGACGCCCAGACCGTCGCCAATTTCGTGGCCGAAATCTACGGCGCGTTCGTCGGCACCTACAAGGGGGTGGTGGCAGTCTGGGGACTGTTGCCCGACGCGCTGGGTGATCTCGTCACGCAGGCGACCAACGCGACGATCGCCAAGCTCGAATCCATGGTGAACGCCTCGATCGAAGGCATCAACGGCCTCGCCCGACGTGCGAACGAGATGCTGGGCATCGAACTGTTCGGCCAGATCGGCAACGTCGCCATCGATCGCGTGACCAATGTATATCAGGGTGCCGCCGCCAAGGTCGTCGACACGTTCGGGAAGAGCGTGGCGGAGGAAACGAAGCGCGCCAAGGACTGGATGGGCGGCGTCGTCAGCGACATCGAGAAAAACACCATCGCCGCGTCGCGTTCACGCCTCGACAAGCAGCGGGACGAGATACTGAAAGACCGGACGCCGAAGACCGACAAACATGCTGAGCAATTGGCGCGCGAGGCAGCGGCTACCGAAGCGCAGATCCGCAACCTCTATGCACTGGCCGACGCCTACAGGGTGTCGGGCGCGGCGGCGTTGGTGGCGGAGGCTCGCGTCAAGGCTGAAAGCCAGGCGATCAAGCAGCGCGGAGACATCGATGCCGCAGTCGAGCGCCAAATCCGCCTCACCGTCGCGCAGCGTGTGTCCGATGCCGCCAAGGGCGCCCTTGCGACCCGCGAGCAGGTGTCTGCGCAGGAGCGTGCCAATGCCATGGTATCGGAGGGACTGATCCCCGCCGAGCGCGCCGCCGACATCGTGCGCGACCAGATTGCCGACCTACCTCTGCTTGCCGCCCTTCAGGTGTCGCAGCAGCGCGGCTATGCGAAGGAGATCGAGGCTGCGAAGCGAGCGCTGGATGATCAACGCAAGGTCCGCGAGCAGTTGACAGCTGCCGAGAGGGCCGCCGCTTTCAACGCTGCGATGGAGGCAGGTGCCAATCGCATTGCTGAGTTGAAGGAAGAACTGCGCCTCATCGGTGCAACTGATGCTGTCCGCACGAAGGTTCTAGCGAACCTTCGTGCTGAACAAGAGGCGCGAAGCCGGGGTCTTACGGGAACTGATGCCGAGCGCTGGGTCGCCCAACAAGTCAAAATCGCCGAACTTGACCTTCAGCGCCAGCTTCGCGCCGAGGCGTACAACGACAGCCTTCGCTTCCAGGGCGACCTGCTCGACGCCATCGCCACCAACGTCAGCACCGCAGCGAACGGGATGGCGGACGCCTTCGGCCGCGCCGGGGAAGCGCTGGGCGGCATGGCGTCGACCTTCGCCAGCTATCTGGCAGATCAGGAGCGCCTCAACAGCTCGAAGGCCGCCGAACTGCGCACCATCAGCCAGATCGAGGACGTGAACCTCCGCAATCAGCGCACCGCACAGGCCAATGCCCTCTACGCCGCACGCGGTCTGACGGCGCAGGTCGGCCTCTATGGCGACATGACCAGCGCGGCGAAGGGCTTCTTCCGCGAAGGGTCGGACGGCTACAAGGCACTCGAAGCGGCCGAAAAGGCATTCCGCGCTGTCGAGTTCGCCCTGTCGGTGCGAGCGATGGCGCAGGATGCAATCGAAACGGCGTCCTCGATCGCCAAGAGCGGCGCGCGCACGGCGGTCAAGGCGGTCGAGGCCGTCGTGTCGGCGATCTCGTCCCTGCCGTTCCCGCTGAACCTCGCCGCCGGTGCCGCCACGATCGGCGCGCTGGCATCCATCGGTGTTGCCGTGGCTGGGGCGTTCGGAGGCGGGAACAGCCTGCCCAAGAGCAATGACGGCACGGGTACGGTGCTGGGCGATAGCAGCGCGAAGTCGGACAGCCTCAAGCGGTCGATCGATTCCCTGAAGGAAATCGACACGGTCATGCTTTCGACCTCGCGCGACATGTTGGCGGCGCTGCGCTCCATCGAAAGCCAGATCGGTGGCTTCGCTACGCTCGTCCTGCGCACGGCGGACATCAACGCCTCGGAAGGCGTCAAGACGGGCTTTGCGCAGGACACCACCGGCAAGCTGCTGGAGGGGATCATCACTGGCGGCGGCCTGTTCTCGAAGGTGCCTATTCTGGGCGGGATCATCAGCGGCATCGGCAGCATCATCGGCTCCCTGTTCGGTAGCAAGACGAAGGTCGTGGGCAGCGGCCTGTTCGGCAGCGCCCAATCGTTGCAGCAAATTCTGTCGGGTGGCTTCGACGCAGATTATTACAGTGACATCCAGAAGAAGAAGAAGTTCTTCGGCCTCACCACCAGCACGAAATATTCCACGCAATATACCGATGCTGACCCTGCGCTCAGCAATCAGTTCACTCTGATCCTGCGCCAGTTCAACGACGCGATCCTCGCTGCGGCCGGTCCGCTCGGCGCATCCACCGACGAAATTCAGCGCCGCCTGAATGGCTTCGTCGTCAACATCGGCAAGATCGACCTTCAGGGGCTTACCGGCGACGAGATCGAGGAGAAGCTGACCGCCGTGTTCGGCGCGGCGGCTGACGACATGGCAAAAGCCGCCTTCCCAGGCATCGAGCGGTTCCAGAAGGTCGGCGAAGGTCTCTTCGAAACGCTGGTGCGCGTCGCGTCGACCACCGAGGCGGTGACCGCATCGCTCGGCCTGCTTGGGTCGTCGGCGGTCGGGCTCAGCACCGATCTGAAGATGGCGCTTGCCGGTCAGTTCGACAGCGTCAGCGACTTCACTGCGGCGGCGAGTTCCTATTTCGAAACCTACTACAGTAAGCAGGAGCAGGCTGCGGCCCGCACTGCGCAGTTCGCGACCGTGTTCGAGAGCCTTGGTCTGACGATGCCGTCGACGCTGGCCGCGTTCCGCGCGCTGGTGGATGCGCAGGATCTGACGACCGCTGCCGGGCAGGCCACCTATGCCACGCTGCTCCAGCTCGCCCCGGCTTTCGCAGACCTTCAGTCGGCTTTGAACGGCGCAAAGAGCGCGGCGGACATCGCCAGCGAGCGGGCTGACCTTCAGCGTCAGTTGCTGGAATTGCAAGGCAACACGGCAGCCGTCCGCGCTCTCGACCTCGCCAATCTGGACGAGAGCAACCGCGTCCTTCAGCAGCAGATTTGGGCATTGCAGGACGCAAAGGAAGCGGCAGCGGCAGCCGATCAGTTGCGGCAGGCGTGGGCGTCGGTCGGTGACAGCATATTGGACGAAGTGAACCGCATCCGAGGCATCACCGACGGCTCAAGCGCGGGCAGTTTCGCCTCGCTCATGGGTCAGTTCAATGCCGCCACGGCTGCGGCGCAGGCGGGCGATCAGGATGCAGCGGGCAAGCTGGTCAGCCTGTCACAGTCCCTGCTGAACGCGGCCTCCCTGTCCGCCACCAGCAAACAGGAACTGGACCGGGTCAAGGCGCAGACGGCGGCCAGCCTAGAGCAGACCTATGCGATTATCAGCGCCTTGGGCGGGGTGGCGGCCACCGGCGGCTCGACCGGCTCGACTGCCGCTACGCTCGCCGCAGCAGCCACCACACAGGCG
>Ga0065704_10070383_pt1 | contig 27910 bp, 42 predicted proteins | sample SwiRhicommuniRL2_FD_59091 | JGI IMG/M metagenome (GOLD analysis project Ga0065704, IMG submission 59091) | Switchgrass rhizosphere bacterial communities from Rose Lake, Michigan, USA - RL2 v2 (version 2) | ecosystem: Host-associated > Plants > Roots > Rhizosphere > Soil | place: East Lansing, MI | reverse complement strand
CATGGCCTTTAATTAAAGGATCAGGGAAAGGATCATCAATCCTTTCCCGCATATTTTTTAAAGTGCCCTTCGAAATTTTATATCTTTGTAAAATCTCGGGTGTTGAGATGTAAATCGCCATAAAATTTAGACCTCCATTTTTTCCACTTTTCTGAAAATAGTACCTTCTGGATCTACTCCAAAATATTCGCATATCTGACGAGCTTTTGTTGAACCTGGTCCCAATCTACTAACGTGCACCCAATTAGTATCTGATTTACGCTTTTTAGGTGCATTTTGAATCGCTAAATAATAAAGCTGCTCAAAGTCAAATCCACTCACACTTCAGCTCCTGATTTATTTGGCACCTTATGAAAATGCATCCAATGAGAAGGGGGATCGTTGTCGTAATTTGCCCAGATATGATTTAAATCATCATCAGTAGTCATATAGTCTATTTCAGGGCCAATATCAGGCGAATCTGCCCAACAAATAAGGACCATTTTGTCCATAGGTGGTTCATTGTCTTCTACGGTAATCCAAGTTGGACCTGCTTGAGATTTTGCTTTTTGCCACATTGACCAACCAAAATTAAATCTTTCAGCTGCCTGCATAACAAATAAATGGTTTGCATATTTGAATTTAGGCATATAAGCATTTATAGCTGCTATATATTCAATACGATCTAATAGCAAACTGGTATTTTGATTTGCTTCAAATGCTTCTCTCTCTTTATTTATATCAATCATTTTTATGCACCCGATCTAACCGGATAGAGAGACTTATTAGTTTCGACAATTTCTTCGCATTCTTCTCTTTATTAAAGTCACGTTCTTTATTAACGCAATTTTCAGGTTCTTCATCGTCTTGCCAAAACGTTTCAATTTCAGAATCCAAAACTAAAACCGAACCTTCAGGTACAGCATTGGCTTTTGCATTATTCCAGAAGGTCCACAATTGGCGGGCTTGTTCGATCATAAAAAAGACTTGGTCGTCTTCAATTATGGAATAAGAAAAGAAGTCTCTATTTTTATAAGAAGCTGCAAGTTCAGGAACGAACCAAAGTTCCATACATTCTTTTTTAAAGACTGCAACTTCAGCAATCAAAGCACCTCTTTGTTCAGCTAAATCAATCATTCTGCTACTCCCGATTCGCTTTTACCTAACTTAATACAGCCTTCCTCGGGTAAATCCGCATACCAACAGTAGTATCCTTCACCGTCATAGCCATCTTTTAGCCATGTAATAGTCATTTCAGTTTCCATCTGGAATTGATCTTTTTCACCGTCTGGCGCACCAAAATCAAAGACTTCTTTTAATTCGGCACAAGTTAAAGTGAGAGTCTGTTTCTCTAGCACCGCTTGAGTTTTTGCTGCTTGCCAAACTATAAAATGACTTTCTCTCAAATGCTCAACTAAAGGATTCTTATGGGCATATTCATAAATGTATTCAGCATTAACCATGTCAATATTTAGGTTTTCCTTTAAATATTGTTCGTAGTGGAATGCTAAAAAACTCTCTCTTTCATTCAATGTCATGCTGCCACCATTTGATATCTAAATTGCATTGATTTAGATATTCCGCGCATTCGTAGTTGATTAATAAATCGCTTATCTTTATTCATCCAAACTCGGCAAAATGAAGCAAATCTCTTTTGACAAACATCATTCATTTCAAAGCCTTTTGATGTTTCTTTGGTAGAAATCTTTGCCACTTCTTTCCCGCGTTTCATAACGATGAAACCCTTCTTATATGATGGATAAAATCCACTTTCTGACATCCATACTGTGAATGGGTATGACATAGTGTCAGGGATGTACTTCATCATATTAAGATCTCCGAATAGCATCTTTAAGCATTGCCTTAACTAGCAATCCTTCAGTTTCATAGAGAGAAACATTCGCAAACACTTGTGTTCGGTTACCAATGACGGTAAAAGTTGTAGTTTTGCTGTTGTAAATTTGAATCATTGAGGTGACTCCAATAAAAAGTTACCTTCAATTTCAAGCTCTTTTCTTCTTTTCTGAATAAGATCCATTAGACGTTCTTGAATACGTTCATCAGCTTCAGAAATATCAATTTCAAGGGCATCTAATGTAGTCAGGTCCTTTGCTTGTCTGATCTTTTCCCCAATAGACATATTTTCTTTAGAGTGACCAGCAATAATTACTAAATGCTTATTTAGTTCGATTTTAAATAAACTCTGATCTTCAGTAGCCCAGTCTTTGGTTTCCTCAATGAGACTATTAGCATCATCAGCAGATTTAGTTTTCTTTAGCTTTTCTATAAGTTCAGATAAAGGGCTAGGCTCTACAGGTTTACCGTTATGGTAACGTGTCCAGTTTTCCACTTTGGTCTCTACTTTTTTTGATTTCTTAGGCGCTTTTCCTACAGGTGTTGATTTGGTTTCAGAATCTACTTTGGAATCAATTGGACCCAAAACACTTAGAATGTTGTCGTCTTCTTCACTGTTTAAACCCACTTCACCAGTAATAATTGCATTCAGTAGATTTTTAAACTCATCACACCAATAAAGTGATTTTACAAATACACGTAACTCACCATAATCATGTGATTTGCGTTTAATAAATGCTTCTGCAGCTGAACGTGTTAGATGGCAATTAATATCTTCCCAAAAATATTTACCATGGCAGATATGAACGTTGTGTCCATTCCAATTCCAATCAGTTAAAATTTTGAATTGTGTTGATGCTTTGACATCGAGGAATAGCTCATCTTCTTCATCAATAGCTAAGCCATTTAAATCATGTTTATCAGTCGCTTTAAGTGATTCAAAAAATTCTTCAACAGATTTATATTTTGAGTCTTGATCTACATCTACAATATTCGTTATTTCAACTGAATCATGTGTAGGGTCTAAACCCCAGACAATATTTTTTGCTTGAACAACGAAAATAGGTGAATCAGTACCAGCGTTATCTTTTTCCCAAGAATTTTTGAGTTGTTGGGTAAACTCCGCCCATGCTTCAGGCGTAAATAGAGCAGGTGTCATAACTTCGAACCTTTAAATGTTTTGAAGCGCTTTGCGTAAATTCGAATCAAGGTCTTCTTTATTAAGTAGCCATGAGATATACGGACGCGGTAATTCTTTAAGAGGGGATCCTTTGTGTTTACCCCAAGTCATAATTTTGGGTAAACGTACTGCTTCAGACATTAGGAAAAGTGAGTTCAGGTCTTTAATTCCCAGCTTTTCAATCAGAGCAATTAGAATAATCCCTGTAAAATAAATATCAGCCCGAGCTGAATGTGCATGTCTCAAATGCTTACGTGCTTCTTCGCGATTGCTCATTACGAAATAGTAAATAACAGCCAGTTTATGACTTGGTAAGTCAGGCCAAACATCCCTTGCTAAAGCTAAAGTACAAATAGTTTTTAGCTTTAAAGTAGGACCACATTTATTAAGAGCTTTAATGTCATAATCAATGTTGTGGCCTACCACATACTCAACACCTTCGGGTAACCGGAAGGTTTCGCAACTTGGTTGACCTTCTATGTCTGATTCAATGATGTTGTGTACAGCCATTGCTTCTAAATCAATAGGTTCAGGACAAGAATAAAAACGGTTGAAAATCTCTTCCTTTTGAACCACTAATTGACCATTCTCTAGGCTAAAAGGCGCATAAGCGATTTCGATTGGATAACCATTTAATTTATTGGTTTCAGTATCTAAAATTATTGCATTCATCGTTCATGCACCTATTAGCGATTAGGCCAGCACAAACCGCAGTTGTGACATTCCCATTGAGCACCAGAGCCAGAATGACTTACACCTAAAGTGCATTTGTCATTAGTACATCTAGGACAAGTCCCATAAATCACACGAAAAGATTTAATAACTAACATATATGTCCCCAACTATCGTGTACCAAGTAAACCGCGACGATGTTTAAATTCTTTGCGATCAGGGGAAGGAATGTGTGTCTTACTAAGGATTTGATCTAACTCATGTCCTCTACGATATTTAATTTCAGTTTGTAAATTACGTAGAATCCATTCTTTTGTATCTAACGTATATTGAGATACAGGAGTTAATTCACCCGCTTCATCAATTGTATAAACGCGTGATAAAGTGTGATTTGCTGCATAAACCGTATGGCCTAATCGAACTTTGTATAAACCACGCTCTTCATCTTTCCCCTTAAACTCGCGGAAAGATTTATTGTTTGCCGTACCTTTTGGACTATTGTTGTAACGTCTTGAACCACGAAGGAAGTTAGTGTTCATTGGGCACCACCTAATTTAACAACACGAACTTGAGCTTCTACTGGTTCACCTGAGTTAAATTGCTGTTGCCATTGTTTTGTTTTTTGCTCACGTACCTGAGCCTCAGCATCACATGCATAAACAAAGGCAATAGCTATTGCACTAACAACGAGAAAGAGTAAAACGTACGGAAATTTACTATCTTTTTTAAACTTTTGATCCTCAGCCGATGGATGCTGGTAAAGTTTAGTAATAGCTGGTTTATTTGTTTTATTGCCACTAAGTTCAGGAACAAAACAAATTGGAGTAGATGGTGAAGATTGACTGCTTATATATTTCTGATTCATAATGATTTGCCTAAATACGTTCAGTATTGGTAGAAAAAGCCTCGAAAGCCGTCCAAAGTCATTGAGGCTTTTTCATTTGTGTTAGTTCAGCGTTTACAGAGATTTGCGAGGGTTTATATCTGTACTTAAAACCATTTTTATTAATGCGCTCTTCTTCAATAATGTTTTTCGCATTAATGTTTGTGATTTCTAAGTCCTTCCAATTCGGAAAGTCTTTACTAGTACATTGAACAAGACGACCACAAGCCATAGCTCGTAACGCCTCCGAAACGCTAATCAAGCCTTGTTCATCTGAAACTTGGTTTTTGTGGTTATCCATGAGAGATCACCTCTTGCCGATTGCGTAATATTGGTTGAAAAAAGCCCCGATAGCCGACAAAAGTTTTCAGGGCTTTTATTAATTTTTAAGATTTAAATGACCCAATTCGCACTGGGTTTTCAGGAAGCAAAGCAATTACTTCTTCTTTGAAATCTTTAATAATTTCATTACGTAATAACTCTTCTTTGACAATTTGAATGGCAAACTGAGGTGTGCTGCCAGTGCTATTCACAATTAAACGTAATTTGATTTCACGTTCTGCGAGTCCTAAATATGCTGAATCTTGGATGGTGAAATAAGCAGGTAATACGCCTTTTTTAGCTGACGCTGCAATTTGGGCCATTTCAGATTGAACCTGACGTGTGTTTTCTACTTCAGCGTTACTAGTAGTTGATGCTTCAATTTGCATATTTCGTACTGCAACAAGGGCATCTTTAATATCAATGACATTATTATTTTCATCAAATGCATTAAGTACTTGAGCCCAATCTTCAATAAAAACAGCAAAGTTACGTTGATCTAACTTATTATCTTTAAGTTGATTTAACTTTTTCCATACAACTGTTGATTCCAACCATAATGAAGCTAAGTAGTCACAATGACCTTGAGTTTTTTCATCACCATGGAAGTTAAGAACAGCAATTGCCTTCACATCATTTTGATTAACAAAAATAGGGGTATTTTTACTACCTTCTGCTACAACAAAATCTTTAAAGTCATTAAAGGTTGGTGTTGTAAATTCACCATGAGGTCGAAAACGTGCATCCATAAATTTTTCAGCGGCAATAACACTATAATCTTGATGCAAAGCAACAAGTTGACCGCGTTCAAGTTGGATTACAGGTTTAGCTAAACCTAGTACTTTTTCAATTTCGATTTTTTCAGACATGAAAGACGTTCCTTTGGTTGAGATGAAAAGGTGGTGGAGTTAAGCTTTTTCTTCAAAAAGCTGCTGAGTATTTTTAGAAAAGAGTGATACGTCACCATGTGAATTCACGTACATTGGTGTTTTGTCGCCGTGTTCTTCGACACTCTTACCTTTAGGAAGAGGGGCATTAGAAATAAGCTTGTGTTCAACAGTTACGTTGTTGTGTCCAACGCCTTTGGTGAACTTTAATTTAATTGTGATTTCACCGACTTTTTGAGTATCAACAGCAGCACTCGCTACCTTACTAACCGCATAACCTAGCTGTTTAGCAAAAGCACCGCCGTCAATGTCATTAATAAATTCTTCGCAATCTGTAGAGCGTAATTGACTCATTTTTTATTCACCGAAAGATGTGTTGGTGAAATTATTATTCATCAGTGAATAGATTAATTCAACAACAAATTATTCATTGGTGAATTAATTGTTCATAAAATAATCAATTAAATTTATTAAGGGCGAAAAAAAACCCAGTTATGAACTGGGTTTTTCCTTTTTATTTACATGTATTTACAACGTTTAACAATCAATAGAATAATAACTAGTCGTTTCTAGTTTTGGATCAAATTATTCTTCGTCATAATCATTAATCTTGCTAATTCATCATTAAAACTATTCAAAGCTTCTTTTATCTTCAATGTTGCTAATTCATGGTTTTCAAAGTTGTCTAAGATGAAGGACTGTTCAACTAACGGGTGTTGTTCATTAGTTATATTCTTAATATTTAAAAGAATATTAGCAGCTAATTCAGGTTGGATTTTTATAACTTCTTCTGCGAAAGTGGTTAAAATACAATTAATTCCTTGAAATTCAGTAACTTTAAACATCTTATTTTCCTTAAAACTCTCTATGCATACCAACTACTTTGCCAACCAACTTACATTCTTCTGTTAGTTTGATAATTTGTTCAGGCCATTTAGTATTTAGAGGCTCTAAGTATTTTTCTTCACCTTCTTCAATTATTAATCTTTTAAAAGTTGCTTGTGTGTCTCCAGCGCAAGAAACAATAACTAAATCATTTGTTTTTAGGTCAAATACTGGAAAATCAGGATTTACGTAAATTCGATCGCCTGGTTCAAATTTAGGTAACATCGAGGTACCAGTAACTATAAGCCCATAACCATTCTTACCAGCTTTTTTCATTGGAGGAAGCCATTCGAGAACTTCCGTATCTTTTAAAACCGTTTGAACATCAGTGAATGAACCTGCTGCTACCCATGAAATTACTGGTATTAGGTCTCCATCTAACTTTAATTTATTTGTAAGGTTTACATTGTTATCAAGTGGTCCATTATTTTCATTTCTTTTTTGATTTTCAATAACTTCTAAATCGCTATTGATAAGCGTATTTGCATCATAACCAGCCCACGAAGCCAGTTTCTCCACAGTGGAAATTTTAGGTTCTTTATATTGCCCGTTCTCCCAACGAAAAAGTGTGGGTTGTGGTACTCCAGACTTTTTACTAAGCCCTGTAGTAGTGGTGCTGTATTTCTTTAACAGGTACTTAACATTTTTTTGAAGGTGCATTTTCCCAACTCCAATATGGATAACTAATTTTATTCAAAAATGAATATTTTTTGTGAAACAATTCATTGGTGTATTGACAACTATTCATTAGTGAATAAAAATATGCCTTAACACGGAGGCATTAATATGTGCATGAATATTCAAGATAAGGTTATTTACCTTTCAAACAGCCGAGGTTTGACTCAACAACAAATCTCCGAACTAACCGGTATTTCTCAAAGCTCTGTTTCAAAAATCTGTAGAGGTGAACAAAAAGAAGTTGCCTACAACAAAGGTGCAGCTCTAGACACTTTAGTAGCAAATGAGCAGAAGAAAGAGGGCGTTGAATCAAAGTCCAAAAATCTAAAAACAACTGCTTGATTACTACTGTTTGTAGGATAAGAGGCTTAAGTATGGCGGAAAAACTTTTAGCAAATGCTTCAGCAAAATTATCTTTAGAAGAAAAAGCAAAGATGGAATGGATAGCCAAATTAGAAGGTAAAAATTCTATCTCTGGTCTTATACGTTCTATGTGTAAGAAGAAGATATCTGAAGTAGAAGGGGAGCTCATACATAAAAGCTCTCTAGAAGTAATAAAAAACATTTGCACAAGAAAAATCTCAGAAGCAGAAACTGAATACGAGTTTCTCAGAAATGTTTTTATTGGGTCAAAACAAAACAGGTATACCGAAGATACCTTTGAATTAGTGCCTTTACGGGCCGAAAAATCACGGCATTCAAATGCATGTGACAAATCAGTCCAGCTGGATCTACTTAGCTGGAAATAAAAAACCACTCCCTGCGCCAACAGAGAGTGGTATTGGCTTGTTCCCCTAACCTTGGAGTAAAGGAAACGTGAGTAATTTAGCAAATCATCCTTGCTCAGGCAAATGCACTGATTTTAATGATGAACAGTGCTTAACCTGTCTAATTAAACAAGATGCCCCGCATCAAATCGTAGAACTTCAAACCGATGAAGACAAAACGTCTAAAAAGGTTTGGCCTTTTGGAACTAACCATACTGACTCTGAAGAAACGCCATGGAAACGTGATGTTCAGAACAATTGGTGGTTTTGGCGAGAAAATTTTGGCTGGTCACGTTACGTGGGCCCAGTGAACAAAGCTTTCTTAGATTCGCGTTTTGAAGTGGTAGAAAATCAATGATTTATGAAATCAGGAAACATCAAGAAAAATATAGTTTTGTAGCACCAAATTTAAAGATTGCTGCTTTAGTTGTTTGTTCACTATGCCATGGACAATATCCAGCGATATCAGTAGATGGCGAGTTGTTCGTACCACAATTTATTTTTGGTGGTCATGATGAATGGTTCATTTCTAATTTTGGTACTAACTTTGTCGAAACTCTTAATGAAGTTCTTTCACAAGAGAAGGAGCAACTCTATATAAGTTTAAATTCTGTCTTAATGGGAACTGCCGAGAGCAGAAAGGCATATCAGGAATCTAAGGAATTCACACCTCATACACCTAAAGCAGTGTTGGAACATTCGAAAGATAAACTTAACTCTAAATACAATAATTTTTGTCAATGTGCTTGGGCTTTTGCTGAACAAGTGAGCTTGTATAAACCAGCTCAGGAAGGTGAAGCATGAGAGATCGTTTTTACATCGCATGCTTTAGAGATAATGTAGGACCTAATGTAAGTTTTCATCGCCATCAACTTGCAGGTTATCACACTGATATTGATCAAGCATATGTTTGTACATTTGAGGAAGCTCAGCATCGTTTCAATCAAGTTAGAGAATTTGAACGTCTTATTTCTGCTGATCACGTTGATGCATTAGCTGTTTGGAAAGTCGATCACCAAACGATACCTAACAACACACAAATTCTTGATGGTGTTTTCGGTTATGCGGTTTTCGTTCAAGGTAAATATTCTGGGAATGATGTCTTTTGGTTAAATAAAAGCACTTTTGATATAGCTACTGATTTTGAAAAAGCATCATATTTTTCCAAAGATGAGGTAAGTCAATTAGGTGAAAAGTACATTGCTATACCTTTTCATTTAGCTGAAAAAGCAAAGCGTAGAACCTTTGATTTTAATCTATATAACCCTCGAATCATGACTCAAGGTGCAGGTTTGAAAATGCCTGAACATCTAAAAAGAGCCAAAAGAAAAGTTAAAAATCCTCAAACACGATTTAACTGTCCAAATTGCGGAAAAATCGTTTGGCAATACAACCCCTATGAATTTGATCACTGTGATCATTGCGGGCAAGTGGGGGAATAAAAACATGAATAATAAATTCTCTTCAGATAGTTCACGTTTATTTAGAACCCAATATGGTTTGAATTTTTCCGAAAAAATCATTGTTGATTTTTTTGCTGGCGGCGGAGGTGCTAGCACTGGATTAGAAATGGGACTTAACCGGACTGTTTATGTTGCTGTAAATCATAATCCAAAAGCTATAGCAATGCATGAGGCAAATCATCCTCATACTATCCATTATGTCCAAGACGTATTTGCAGTTGATCCAGTAGAAATCTGCGATGGTTATCAAGTTGGTTGGTTTCATGCAAGCCCTGACTGTACTCACCATTCACAAGCAGCTGGTGGGCAACCGCGAAAAAAGGAAATTAGAGACCTTGCGTGGGTTATTCCAAAATTTGCAGGAAAAGTAAGACCTGATGTAATCAGCATGGAAAATGTTCGCCAAATGCTTAATTGGGGACCATTAATTGCTAAACGAGACAAAGCAACTGGACGAGTTATTACACTTGAAAAAATTGAAGTAAATGGAAAGTTAGTAAATCGTGTTGCAGAACCTGGCGAAGTAGTACCTAGAAATTTACAGTTTTTGATTCCAGATCCAAAACGTATTGGTCAAACTTGGAAACGCTTTATTAAAACACTAGAGGGCATTGGTTACGTTGTTGAATGGCGTGCAAATATTGTCGCTGCAGATTTTGGTGCAGGAACTATTCGTTCACGTTTATTCTTAATCGCACGTTGTGATGGTAAGTCGATTGTGTGGCCTGAAGGGTATTTTGCAAAACAACCTAAGGCTAAACAAAAAAAATGGATTCCTACAGCTGATTCCATTGATTGGTCAGATTTAGGTAATTCAATCTTTAATCGTCCAAAAGGCCCACTTGTTTCCGCAACTCTTAAACGACTTGCTAAAGGTTTGAAGCGTTTTGTAATTGATGCTGAAAAACCTTATTTCATAAATTCAGCTGCTCCATTTATTTGCCGCGATTTTAATACAAGCATTGGTCATAGCATTACAGACCCACTGGCGACCACAACCGCAAGTTATGGTGGACACAGTCAATTAGTGTGCCCAATTTTAGCTCCATTTCTTACTGAGTTTGCTAATGCATCGCAGCAGCGGAACTGGTCCATAGATCAACCACTTTCAACAATCTGTGCTCAAGTGAAAGGCGGACATCATGGTTTGGTGACTGCAAAGCTAAGTAAAGATGATTTCGAGGGTGCTTTGCGTGTCGCAGCCTTCTTGATTAATTACTACGGCAATGGTGATGCAAGAGACATTACCGCTCCTATGGATACATTAACTACCAAAGACCGGCTTGCATTAGTCACAGTTTGGATCAAAGGGGATCCGTGGGTAATCGTTGATATATGTTTACGCATGCTAAAACCTAGAGAACTTTATAAAGCGCAAGGTTTTCCAGTTTCCTACATCATCGATCCAATTTATGACGGCAAGCCTTTATCAAAAAAAGACCAAGTACATATGTGCGGTAATAGTGTTTCTCCTTTGCCAATGGCTGCAATTGCTCGAGCAAATGACCCTTTTTCTGAAGTCAGTGAAAAAGTTAAGGGGGCAGCATGATCAATTTCGCAAATACAAACCAACATGAGGCTGCTTAAGAAATGGCAAGATCTAGAAATATTAAGCCCTCATTCTTTATGAATGAAGACATTATCGAACTGCCTTATGAAGCACGATTGCTATTTATTGGGCTTTGGATTTTGGCAGACCGTGAAGGCCGGTTAGAAAACCGACCTAAAAAAATCAAAATGTCTTTATTTCCTGCGGACGATATAAACGTTTCAGAACAGTTAGAGAACATTTCCAAGTTTGGTTTCATCGAGTTATATAACGCTGATGGTATTGATGTTATCCAAATCATAAACTTTGTTAAACATCAAAATCCACATGGTCTTGAAAAGGACAGTGAACTACCGAACAAAGATAGTGTTTACACAGTTCATAATCGTAACCCTAAAAACAAAACTATTGTTGGAAAGCCAATCCAAGTAAATAAAGAAGAGCTAAAGCATTTTTACGACAAAACGGGTGTTTTTGCATCAAATAACACCCCTGAAAACAAAGAAAACAGTTTTCAGAGTAACGATTCTAAAGGATTAAACAGTAATGGAAATTCTCAAGAACAGTTAGATAACAGTTCAACAACTGTTTCTATCTCAGACCAAAACGCCCTGATTCCTGAATCCTTTAATCTGAATCCTGAATCCTTTAATCTGAATCCAGAAGATAATAACTCCGCCGTTGGCGAAGTTGATTCACCTCAACCAAAATTTAATTTTAAGTCTGCTTTGAAAAAACATGGTGTACCTGACAAGGACGCTACTGAGTTCATGCAGATTCGAAAATTAAAAAAAGCTCAAAATACTGAAAATGCTTTTGATTCTCTTGAAAATGAGGTTAGTAAAACTGATCTTTCAATGCCTCAAGCAATCGAATATTGCTTGAAACGACAAAACCCGTGGGGGGCATTCAAAGCATCTTGGTACAAAAACGAAAATGTTTCTGGGCAACAGCAGAGTCATCAAGCAAAGCCTAAAAACGTGAACGATCAATGGGGAGCACCAAAAAATTATGATCCTGTAGCAGATAACAAGCGTGTTGAAGGGGAATTGATGTGAGTAAAGTTCCTCAAAAATTGAAACATCAGACTTTTGAAACTACCCAATTGTGCCGTATTCACCAGGAATTAATGATCAACGTTTTTGGTCGTGTTGTATGCCAATCCTGTGTTAACGGACAAATGGAGCAATTCAATGAAGAGTATGAAGCAGAAAAAAATGCGCGAACTTTAAGCTTGAAAATGGCTCATGCTGGTATTCCTAAGAGACATGCTGCAAGTGGCTTTCAAAATTACTTTGTACAGCACAAGGGACAAGAGTTTGCTCGCACTACTTGCGAAAAATACGTTTTAGATTTCAAAGATGGCAAGTTTAGAAATATGCTGCTTGTCGGCCGTACAGGGACAGGGAAGACACATCTTGGCTCTGCAATTCTGAAAAATATCATCGTCAAAGATTGGGAAGCTACATATCTGAACTCATCAGAATTGGCTGAAGATATCGCAAGTGCATATCGCCGTAATGGTGATAGTGAAGATGAAGCCTTAAAGCGATATGTAAAAAAAGATCTATTGATTATTGATGAATATGGTCTGCATGACCGTGCTGAAAAACGTCCTCAACTTCTTGAAAGCGTCCATAAAGTTCTACTAGCTCGTTATGACGAGATGAAACCGACAATTGTGATTTCAAATCTTAGTTTAGCTGAGGTCCAAGCTGACCTTGGGGACCGTTTGTGGTCAAGATTTCAACACGGTGGTTTGGATCTTGTCGAATGTGACTGGATTGATGCTCGTACAGAGGCAGTGGGGACTAAATGAATATGTTTGTAGATATGAATAAATCTGAATATGACTTAGTTGCTTACTCGAATGTTGCGGCTAAATCTAAAGAGCGAAGTGCACTCGAAAAAGCAGTTAAAAAATGGTTAAAACATCCAGGTAATAAAATTCAACCAGTTCAACCTAAGCAGTTTGAATCTCTGGTTCATGGTAATCAGCGAGCTTATAAACGCATGGGTTGCCGCTGTCAAATTTGTGTTGATTGGGCCATTTCATCTGGTTTCGTAAAAACTAAGCCAAAGTCTGAGATAAAACATGGTCCAGATGAGCGTCAATTGCGTATACAGGCACAAAAAGAGGGTTTAGGTAGGTTTGCTCAGGTATTTGAAGAAGACTGGCAATTGCTAGCATTTGAGATCGGTTACGCGGTAACAGCATTTCAGCTAGAACGGGTTTATCAAGGTAAATCTGAAATTGATCAATATTTCACATGGAAATATGTGAAGAAAGTTGCTGATCAATTAGTTGCTGAAAAGTTAAAAGCTAATGGGGGAGTGTGAATATGAAATCTAATTCAACCAGCAGAAAACGTTCAAAAAAATACAATCCAAACAAGCTAACACCAGCGCAAGTTCAAGCTAATCAGAGAAAGGCTGAAATGCGTAGAGAAGCTGCTCAAGAATATGAGTTCAGCATGCGGTTTGTTTCAAGTGAGATACGAGAATTTTTAAAGCAGAAAGAGATTGATGAAGCCTACTTACTAAAACAATTTCCAAATGCTCAATCAGTACCTTACCACTTCAGTATCGCTGCATATGATTATCAGGATTTGGCAATTGTTCAAGTACTCGAGCATGTTGATGTGTGTGAACAATGGGATGTGGATTTGACCATTACTATGTCGGATAGAACCGATATGTATGAAGGCTCATTAATTGTAAATCAGCCCTTTACCGCTCCAAAGATGAATTACTTTGAATTTTGGGCAGGGAAAAATGATTGTTATGTTGATTTAGGTGGTGGCATACGCGTTAAAGGCTGGAAAGGCTTAAATGATGAGATTTTAAGAGCCTTAGAACATAACAAAAAGATTCCTGATGGCTTTGGAATAGATCGTATTGAAGTCAGTTTATCGACCTCAGCCAGATTTAAGAGTGTACACACTTATCAAGAATTCTTACTTGTAGCTGAATGGATAAATAAGGGAATAGCTGAGGAGCAATTACGAAAACTTTGGATTACTGACCAACTCATCGGTAATGGTAGATCTTTTGGTTATGAGGGCGCAGCATGATGAGAAGATTAAAACAACGCCAGCGCCAACAAAGAAGTATTTTTGCATTGCTATCTAACCCCTCTAAGGAGGGGCTTTCAATCAAAGAAGTCGATTTCATTAAAAAAGTAGGTTTAGTTGAGGCTAAGCAGATTATTAAAGATGCGCCAGATAATGCAATTTACTACTGGGAAATTCCTCGATGTAAATTTGGTGTTTACAGTTCATTTGAGCGAAATCAAGGAAGAGCGATTAATTTAATTGAACTAGTGAAATTATTGAAAGCCTTAGATTTGGTCGATTTGCTTGGGGGTATTGATGTTTTGAACGCTCTAATACAAATGAGTAATTCACCATTTGCTTTAAGTCATATCACTAGAGAGGGCGTTATCTTTTCTATAGAAGAAATCCATTTTGCAACTAATGTCTTTGATTCAATCTACGGAGAAGAGAATGTCTAAACAAGAAGTAACAGAAATGGATCTGCGTATGCCTGAATTTCGAGATAGCAGAATCACACCTGACATGTGTGAATTTGATGAAAAAGGAAATGTGGTACGCAAAGATAGATTTGAGAAGGCTATTCAAAAAATACATCTTGGGCTTTGTGAGCTTGGACTCATGCATCAGTTCATGGACTACACAGTAGATGAAGTCGTAGAGCATGTGCGTCAGATCATGATTGAGAAGAAAAAAGGAGTCAACCATGAGTGAGGATAGAGAAGTTGTGAAGACCATAAATCCATTTGAACTATTTGAACTATTTTTCTCTTCTATTGCACCTGAAATGACTCCAATAGGTATTAGAAGTCAAGGAATGAGGGCCATACACCATTTCTGTAAACAAAGGTTTCTAAATGTATTTCGGGGAATACCAGAGGAAAAAGGCTTAGATCAATTTTCTGACTTGCCTATTTTTTGGCTGTCTGCATGGAGGCAACAGCAAGCGAAAGTGGAAGAATTGCAAAAGAAATTGGATGCAGTTAAAGAAGTTATAGCTGAGTGAGCTGAAAAATGAATATGTTTGAGCAATGGTACATAGATACGTAAGTATGTAAGATATAGTTTTAAAGTGAATAAACGATTAAGCTCATCAATTGATGGGCTTTTTTTATAAATGTGAATTAAATGACTTTAGAAACTTGTAAATTCTGTAATGAAAAAAAAGAACTACAACGGTCTCATGTGATTGGTAAAGCAGTTTTTAGAAAAATATTAAAAGAAAGTGAAGGCAATTATGCAATAAATATTTCACTCGGAGACAGAAAAATAAAAAAAAGTAATGACACTTGGGAGGCAAAATTACTCTGTAGAGAATGCGAACAGTTTTTTAATAAAAAGTATGAAGATTATTCGTATCATGTTATTAGAAAAGAACAGAAAGGAATAAGCTTTAAAGAAGGGCCTAATGGAATTTTTTTTAGAAACGTGGATACTTACAGAGTAATTTTATATTTCTTTTCAATTTATTGGAGAGCTGCACATTCACCGCATAAAGCTTATAAAGCAACAATAACGAGGGAAATAACAAGTGATTATATTAAAGATGTTTTAAAAGATTTAACTATCCTTAACGCTTCAATTTTTTCTGTAAGAATAAGATTATTAAAAGATCAATCAGGTGGTTTTCCGCCACAAACTTTAAAACGTATGATTTTTAATCCTTTCTTTAAGATGAAAGAGAAAGGTTTTGTTTATTGCTTAGTATTTGAAGGGTATTTATTTGAACTATTTTTTATTTCAACTAATTTTAAAGAAAGACAACAGCATGGGTTTTTAAGTCGTTCATCTGACTCATTTTTTGTTCCATATGTGGATATATCTGATTTACCTGAATTGACATATATTTTAGCAGAAGGATTAAAAATTCATCATGAAACACCTGATGATGAAAAAATAAATAAATAATTTACTTTCGAAGTGTACGATAGCAATCTAACTTCATAGAGTTTAATAATGAAAATTTGTATAGGTGGTGATCTCAATGGTCAGGTAGTTGAGAAAGATGTTTATTCATTTAAAGCTGCTGAAATTGATCCAGAGAAAAAGTCCGAGTATTTCATTCAAAGTTATATTCTTGGAGATAAGCAATTAAGGTTTTGGATTTGTTTTGATATAGATTTTCATGAAGCCTGCCAAATCGTTGAAAAAAAGATGAGAACAAAACATTAAGATGTATATTGAATAAATACGATTTATATTTTATATTATGTGAACTGTTTATCGTTTTGATTTTTATAGTCCGTACTTTCCCCAAGGTGCGGACTTTTTTTGTTATGCTAAAAATGAAAACTCTAAAAAATTACGGGGAAAGAACATGTTTAATAATGAGACAAGAAATCAACATTATATTTCTCAGGTAGAGCAAAAACTAAATTCTATTGATCCCACTTTGCCAAGGGAGCGTAGGAGAATATTCAAGTTTAAACTAGTAGATAGGGAACAACTCACATCTGAACTAGTAAATCCTAATGGTGTGAGAATTGAAAAAAATCTTAGCTTTAATGACTTATACACTTTTGATGTTTTTTCAGATAATACAAGGAATAATTTCGAATCCTTTTTTGGTGTGTATGAAGATAAAATAGAGGTTACAACCAACAATATTGTTGATAAATTAAGAAATGAAGAATCAGTTTCAATAGAGGAATTGAAAGTATTGATTTTTAGTAAGATTATGAATTTTATTAGAAATCCATTCTGTATTGAAAAAGTGCTTAATACATTTGGAGAATTATCAAAGTATAAACCGCAAGATCCCTCTTTATTATCTGAATTTCAAAAAATAAGAACAGATAATATTCACGTTAAAGAAGATGTATTAAATCAATTGGATATTGCTAAAGATAAATATATAGAATGGTTAAAGGTTTTATTTAATTTCTTTTCAATAAAAATTGGAGAAAAGTTCTTAGGGGAAATGGTTGTAGATGAAATTTTAGATATAGATACTAAAAGAATACATTTAACTTTATATACATTTCAAAGTGAAATCTGCTTACTATCTGATAGAAGTTTTGTAGACTTTGGACCAGCACTACCAAAAGATTTTTTTTGTTTAGTATTTAATCTTAATAAAAACACATTTATAAGTTTTAAGATTTTTGAGAATACTTTAGAAAACTTAAAAGCTTTATGCCCTCATCTAGTTCCTTTAATTGATAAACTTAATAAAGAGGTTGATATTATAAGCTTAATGCCACCAAGAATTGAAATTTTGGTAGTTAAAGAGAATGTTGAGGCTTTGAAGGGATACAACACTCAAGTTATCTATCAATGTCACTCTTCCTTCTTTGGTGCAGCAACTAGTTTTTTTTATAATAATTAATGGAACCAACCTAAAAGTTCTTCGAAATCAATAAACATAATTAAGGCTCTCAATACAATTGGGCTTTAATTATGAAGTTTTATTTGCTAATGCATTTGGGGCAGAATTATGCCCAATAGTAAAAGTCGCCGTCAGTGGAGTGAGTTTTTCTCGAATAATAAAAGACAAGAACTATTTAAAGATTTCAGTGTCCCACTTCTTAATGACAAAGGTAAAAAGCAAAAAACAAGCTCATCTAAACATGTGTTTTTCCCGTGCCATGTAGAAAAAGAAAATGACGGTGAAAATAGTATATATAGGGGAAGCACAGGCGGTGTTATCATTTCTGGTAAGCAATACATCACAATCAAATTGCCTTATGGATTAAGCGCTAACGAGATTTGGCGGGCTACAATTGATCAGAACGGAAAGCAAAGAAATAGTCTTTCAGTAGGTGCCAAAAAATATAAAGACAAGGTTCAAAAACAGTATGGACCTATGTTTAGGGCACTCAAACTAAAAGCTATCGATCAACTTTGTGAAATACGGTTAATTGTACAGCCACCACTTAAAACTCGTTCTTACAGTGCTAAGACTTATCCGCGATTTGATATTGATAACTATCCAAAACTTATTATTGATAGTGTCAAAGGTAATGGCTTGTTATTCAAAGACGATAATATTTTCATAAGTGAACAAATTAAGCTGGCAGAACCAATTGAAGACGGTTGTGTTTGGCTTTCTTGCGTTTTTACGGATGAAATTGATTGGTTGTCAAAAACTGTAGACTTTGATTGGTTAGCTGGGAGAAGCATTTAAATGGCGAAAAAGAGCGATTTGCAACGTAGAGTACTTATCGGTAGAAAACTTGCAATGGCGCGTGACATGTCTCAATTACGTCAAGAAGACGTAGCATTAGAGATTTTCGGTACACCTCATAAGAATCGAATGAGTGAAATCGAAAATGGTAAATTAATGCCAGATGCAGAATTATTATCTGTCCTATGCCAAAAATACGGTGTCTCTTCAGATTGGGTTCTAGGTTTTACTGTTGAGCCAGAATTAGATAAAACTGCGTCAGTAGCAGGAATCTTGTTTAACAGTCTTGGCGATATGATGAGTGAATATACTCAAGCCATGGCATTTCAGTTAAGTATGGCCGCTGCACAGCACGTAACATCATTTCCAAAATCATTAACTGTTCAATTACTAACTGCATCAAAAGAGCTTATTCAGGCTTGTTTATCTCAAGACCGATCAATTCAAGACAAAGTATTACCTGAATTACAAGCTTTAATGCTTATTGTTCGTGAATGTGAGCAAAATAGAGCTAAACAAATCCGCAACCTAGAAATGGCTATTGATGATGTTTTTCAGCGTGACGAAAACGATTTGCAGGAAAAGGCATTGATTGACCTTATTCAAAATCGAAAGCGTTTTAGTAAAGCTTCTTTACAGCAACAGGCTATAGCTGAAGTAAAACAAATAGGTCTATTTACAGAGTAGTAATGGATAGACAAAAATGGCTCGTAAGATTGAATACTCGGAAGAAATTTGGAACCGACTAAAAGAAGTCTATGAATCTTCACCTAAGATTACTTGGCAAGGTTTAGTTGATCATGTTGGAGAAGAACTCGGTAGTGAGATGCCTTCGCCGTCTGTAGTTAGGCGAAAAGCTCTTGCTGAGAAATGGAAAAAGAAAGCGAAATCTCTAGTCAAGAAGACTGCCCGCGAGCTAAATAAAGAGATTAAAAAATTGACCAATAAAAGTAATGGTCAAGATGTGTCACAAGATTCTGAAAATAAACAAAAAAATGATAATCAAAATTCTGTCAAAAAAACTTCAAATATTGCTGAAATTGATGGTCAAAACTCAAATAATAATGGTAAGAGCAACGGCGGCAACTCAACAATCAATGAGAACTATCTTAAGTCTGCAATAGTAGTCAAAAATAACCGTGTTAGAGCTCATAAACTTGGTGAACTTATTACAGATACAATAGACAGTGTTATTCATATTCGAGATGAAGTACTGAATCTTAGTAATCCAACAGAAGAACAATTAGCATTAGTTAAATTCAAGATGGGACTTATATGTCAGGTTGTAGATTTAAACGTGAAGCAAAGTATCAGCATTTCTAACATTGCTAGGACAGAAGCAATGTTCTGGGGATTGGATGTGGATGATCTTAAAGACCAGTCAGAAGTTCAAGCACGGCGTAGTTCTGTTATTGCTGGCGCTGAAGATAGAATGGCAATTGCAAAAGCAAATATGAAAAAGAAAAAAGAAGAAGCATTTATGCGTAAACTTGCCCTAGTTGAAGCTGGTGAAATTGAGCCGGAAGATGTGCAAGAATAAGTTAAAAAATGCACTGGAATATAGTTGATTAATGAATATACTATTTACTTGATATGTACAATAATTTTCACTTCATTTTAAAACTTAATTCAAGGCATTTATTATAGGAGAATATTTCTTGAATCCTTATTTTTTTGGTATTAGCCCTTGGTTTTTATATGCTTTTTTGGTGGTTCTTGCTCTTGCTGGCTTATTTGTAATTCGTATAAATAAACTTAATAACATCAAAGGTAGTGCAATTGGTTTAATTTTGATTGGAGTAGCTATTTTAGGTGGTAGCTCATATTCAAACTATATGAGTAAACCTATTTCCGAACGAAAAGCTGAGCAGCTTGACTTAGCTATTAACCAATCTTATGGCAATCCGCGTGCAGATGAATTTAGAGCAGCTTTGTCAGAGCTAGGTGAAAAAAAGGGTAATACTACTGGTGGCTCTGCTTTCGCTTTAGAAGGAAGTAAGATTTACCTAGACTACGTAACTAGAAAAGATTTCAATCAACTTGTGAAGTTATATGAAGAAAGTAAAAAAAATGACCTAAATTGAGGTTTTATGATAAAAAATAAGCCTGCCTTAATGGTGGGCTTTTTTGCTTAACTAATAATCACATCATCAATTATTTTAAAAAAAGTTTCCGTGTTTTGGGTAGTGCATGACTATATTAGAAATAACCAATAACTTTATAGGAGACATGCAAATGTCATCAAATCGTATCACTGCAGCTGAAGCAGCAGAATTAGCTAAGAACACAAGTAAAGAGAGGTTTTTAGAGCAGATTTATTCTCACATTCGAGGTAATCCTGGTAGTGGTACTATTACATCTATGCATTTTAAAAATGAAGTTCCAGAAGAAGTAATTGCTGATGCTGTTAAGCAATTAACAAATGATGGATACAAAGTTGAAGTAAATAATTCAACAGGTTTAAGTTTTGCAGTTATTGTTAACTGGGATATCTAGTTAGACAATTTTTTTAAATGTAATTAACTTAGGAGTAATAAATGTTAATTGATATTGTAAAAAGTGACCAAGGTACTGAATACCTAAACACGGATAAGATCATCCGTGTTTTAGCAATGCATGAATCTGATGAAATGTGGATCTTTACTGAAACTGATAAACATTATTTAAAGTTTTCGAATGCAGAGGAATTGCAATCTTTAATTCTTAGACTTAAATCAGCAATGGAATGACTTTAGGAACTTTGTACTAAACTTAAAGTACTGTAGTAGGAAAATTACCCTATATATAAAAGGGTAATTTTCACTATGACAGATTCGAATCACAATAATCCAGTTTTATCTTATGATGAGCTTGGCTTTATCATTGGTATGAAACGAGTTGAAAAAAAAGTAAGTACGATTGATTCAAATATTGAAAAGATTATAGAAATTCTTACTCAAAGCTTTGAAGAGCAAAAAGCACAGTTTGATAAACCTCAGCCTAAACTGACTGAATTTCAAAAGATGCTTAATGCTGTCAATAATAGACAAGCTTTAGACTTTGAAGATTTATTAAAAGAAAAAGCAAATCCAATCACACAGTCTTTTGTTGTAGCCGACAAGTTTGTGAAAGACTTTGCTGCTGTATTGGAGCAATCAGTTAGTGACCATAATTCTGCAAATAAAGAACAAATCAACCAACCTAAGGCACGAAAGCCAGCTATAGATATTAATAGCCATGACGATTTGAATAAGGTTGTAAGCTCATCTACACCAGAACGTGATGAGAAGGGGCGTTTTGTATCTAACAATAATGATGCCCAAGACCAATCATCAATTAGAAAGGTTGCCCAAACGATAACCACGGCAATTAAAGGAGTAATGCCGAACTCACCTCAAGGTGTAGATCCAACCGTTGATGCAATCAATGAAGTTGGTCATTTACTTTCACCTGTACGCCGTGCAGCTGGTTTAGCGTTGCGTCCATTAACTGGATTGATGCGTAGTAAAAAACGAAATGAGCCATTACCTCGTGAACAAGAGAACCATAACCGCAAGCAAATAAAGTTATTGCAGCGTATTGCCGATAATTTAGTTGCTAGAGGCGGTTTATTAGGTTCTCTTGGGAAATTACTTACTTCCGCTTTATCGGCTGGTGGCGGCCTTCTGGGTGGTGTTCTGGGCAAGGGTAAAAAAGGTATAGGAAAATTAGGTAAAGGTTTAGGTAAGTTTCTAAAATTTGGTCGTGGCTTACCCGTTATTGGAGCATTAGCTGCTGGTGCATCATTATTAGATTGGAATGTACAAAGCACACAAGAAAAAGGCGGTACTGTTGGTAGTCTTGCTGGTGGGGTGATTGGTGGTACGGTAGGATCCATATTTGGTCCAGCTGGTACCTTGATTGGTGGTATGGCTGGATCTTGGATAGGTAATAAACTTGGTACCGCAGTTGCGCCGTATTTTAAAGAGTGGACAGATTCATTAATTGCTGCAGATGTACCAGGTATTATTAATACATCGTGGAAAGGATTTGTTAGTTATGCAACGAATGCTTTTGATCAAGCAAAAGGTACAGCTTCAAAAGTTGTGGAAGGTGTCAAAGATACTGCAGGTGATACATTAGATTTCATCAAAGATAAATTTAACCGGTTTAATCCATTTCATGACGGCGTTCCAACATGGGGAGTAGGGCAAGGAGTTTATAAGCCGGGCTTTGGTTCAAATGCTGGTGTGGCGCAATATGGAGCTACTATTGCACAACCAGTCAATCAATCTGCCGCTAGAGATGAGGCATTAAAGTTTTTTACAAGCAAGGAAGGAGGGAGTTGGACACCAGAACAAGCTGCTGGAATTGTTGCGAACCTTGAAGCCGAAAGTGGTTTTAAACATAAAGCTATAGGTGATAGTGGTAAAGCTTTTGGGATTGGTCAATGGCATCCTGATAGACAAGCCAAGTTTCAGCAAAAATTTGGTAAAGACATTCGCCAGTCTTCATATCAAGAGCAATTAGCTTTTGTGAATTGGGAGTTAAATAACAATGAATCCTCTGCAGGCAAAAAACTTAGGCAGACTTCGACTGCAAATCAAGCAGGTGCAATTGTTTCTCGCTATTATGAGCGACCAGCTGCTGTAGAAGCTGAAGCCAGAAAACGTTCATCAATAGCTCAAAATATTCATGTGGATGCTAATAAAAGATCTTTATTAACCGCAGATAACCAAGATGATAAACCTAAGGCTAAAAGTAATGTAAATACAAAAGTAGTGAAGAGCATTTCTAAAGTTGAGCCTAAACCCGAGAATATTTATAACCAAACAAGCAAAAAGCTTACGAGTGTTTTAAGCTCGAAATCGGCACACATCCCAATTGCAAAAAGGGATTCAAATGCAGCAGTAACAAACCTTAAAACTAGTCCAATTACCAAAGTTCCAGTCTTTAAACAGCCGCTTAATTCCCCAAACCCACAGGAAGTCGTTGTTGTTAATGGTAATAATGGTAATATCGGTCAGAATGTAAATGATAGATTCCTAGCTCATGCCTTAACAGGCGGAATAGGGATGGGAAACAAAGAAGGCTAGCTAATTAATGACTCTTAGAGCTTTAAAATTATCAGTATTATTAACTATGCTCACTATAGCTGGTTGCAATAAAAATATTGATCAACCAGCTGAAGGTTCTAAGACATCAATGCAAGAACCTGTTGTAGCTGAAGCAACATATAATTTTTCCTCATTAAAGGAATCTGATTTTCTGAATCAAAGTATTTTGATAAATGATGACAAAACATATAGAGGAATAAGGTTTCATGATTATGCTGTAGGTACAAAGCTAATTGGAGCCGCAAGCATTGACTCAATTCAGACGGTTGATAATCACACTTTGGCGTTGGCATCCTCAAGACCATTAATAAATCAAAAAGCGGGTTTATATGGGGTACTGGCTAATAAAGCTAATTTTGATGGAAATTTAGTTGTTTTAGTTTTTGATCCAAAGGTTGAGGCTAGGGTTATTGAGGGCGATATAATTGCATTTAAGGGCACTGTAGCGCCGTCAGATGTATTTACTTATACAAACCCTACAACTAATCAAATTGAAGAATTACCCATTATTTATGTTCACTACTATCAAGCTGGTGAACTATCAATACAAGGTATAAACGATTATCTGAAAAAGCAATCTTCTGAAATTCCTAATATCATTCAAAACAAAATTCTCCAATATGAAAAGCTTAATGATTCATGCCGTGGCGGTTCAGATGATGATCCCAAAACAATAGAAAGTTGTGATGCAAGAGATACGTTATATGTTGATATTAAAAACGGCGGATGGTGTTGGGGTTCGGAAAATCAAAATGCTTCAGGATCTGATTTGAATTGGCTGCCTTGTATAAAAGATAGATATAACTGAAATGAAAAAAAGAAAGCCAGCTAAAACAGCTGGCTTTTTTCACTTCACAAAAACTTGTATAACTTTTGAAAGATTCTTAATAATTATTTTCCTTTAATTACTCTGTAAGCTTACAAAGCAATGTGAAGAAATTCTTTCATGAATCTGTTGTATATCTATTTATTTGATTTAGAATTTGTTCTTTATTTTAATATTTTTAGTAATGGGTTGTGAGGAAAATGAAGTCTAGCAATATTTCTAATACAGTAGACTTATTATCTTCTGATCGGTTAAAAAGTTATAAATTATATTTTAATTTAAATAGCCATGAAGAGTGCATAGGGGTTTACCTATGGAACGATGCACTTTCAACTGCTTTCTTCAAGTTGTTGAGTATTTTTGAAGTTGCATTTCGTAATATGGTACATAAAGAATTATCGTATCTATATTCTACTCATAAAAATCAAGGGCACATCTATGATAATGATTGGTACATGTATCTTATTGACCAAAATATATTAACTATTGAAACTCAAAAAATTTTAAAGAAAATGACTCATAGGAAAAAAAAGGTTAATGGGAGTGTAACTTTAGTACCTAAAACCCATAACCCTCCAACACCAGGGAAAGTTATCGCAAATCAAACTTTTGGTTTTTGGGTTAAACTTATTGAATTACATCCTAATATTGATTGGGCTGAAGTTTTCTTCAAAGGCTTTAAAGATCATTTTGCCATTAATAAAAGTTATTGGGACACTAATGCCATAGATGATTTAATTATTCGTTTAAGACAGGTTTTATCTTTAAGAAACCGGATTGCTCACCATGAGCCACTATGGAAATTTACTCAAATTCTTCATGAAAAATCCAAAGTAGTTATATATGAATCTGCTACTACTCCAAGTGAAAGTATCATAAGAATGTTGAATTTAAATCATCGTATTTGCCGATTGATAGGCTGGATATCAATAGATAGAAGAGATGACTATTTATCATCGAGTTACAAAAGACATTTTGATTGGTTCTGCCAAGAGTCAACTATCGAAATATATAAAAGTTATTCTTATATGAGGGAATTACCTTTATCAAGGGCTAAAAGAGAGTTCCGTCGTCTTTTGAAAATATCATCATTAATTGAAATTAAACACCAGCATGGCGGGATGGTAATTTCTAGAGGTTTTTAGAATTCTTGACGGTGCACAAATTTGACAATGGGTGCAATTGTTAATACTATAGATGCATAGCTAATCTTATTGACCAAGATATCAGTAATAAATTTCTCGCTGATAATCCAATAAGTCTTATTTGAAGGCACCCTGCGGGGTGCTTTCCTCGTTTTAAGACTAATGAAATAAGAATGCTGCAGGATCTGATTTGAATTGTCTGCCTTGTTTAAAAGATAGATATAACTGAAATGAAAAAAAGAAAGCTAGCTAAAACAGCTGGCTGTTTTCACTTCACAAAAACTTGTATAGCTTTTGACAGATTCTTAATAATTATTTCCCTTTCATAGCGAAAATCAAAAGTTTTAGGATTCTTTACATTGAGAACTTTCTGTTGAGTAAGCGTCAATGGAATCTTATCGTTCTTATTGCTAACAAGAGAGTTATCAATATCAATTAACGTGTTTAATTCAGCAGTCCTTTGAATATTTAGCCATTGAATTTGAACATTCATTTGAGGAAAAGTTGCATTGAAAAAGGGAGTAAATTTTTTGGTGGAAATTGATATTTCTTGACCTTTGTGTTTACGAACAATTAATTCATTTGTATTACAGAGCAGGGTATCTGCATAAACCAAGTCATTGCCAAATTGTTGAATCTTATTTGGGTCAAGGTGAATCTCTTGACCTTCATAAACAAAATACATTTAAAACTTCCATATAAATAAATTAATGATGTTTCAGCCATTCTGTGTGGCCTATCATTCAGTTGTATCATTTATTTTGATGAAATGTGTAGTTTAATTTTAAGTAAATGCAACGCTTTGAAACTTGGATGGAACCTTTCTCATTTTGTTAGGTTGGGTAATATCAAAATAGCCTCATTGATATGAGGTTATTTTCATGGGCAGTCTTAATCTTGCAGCTGTAACAGCTACCACTCCATATATTAAAAAGATCCAATCTGCATTAGAAAAAGCAACAGGCCAAACAGTAGTTACACAAGAGTTTCGCAAAATTAAACGCGTAGCTGGTGTCAGTGTTTTACCAGTAACTTTTTTCTTTTCTGGTGGTGCAACACTAACACTTTATATTCGAGCTTTAGCAGATGTGGTTAAGGCAGAACTTAATGAGAAAGTGATTGTGTTATCGGGTGATTTTAGTGATGACTATAAGCCAACTTTTGATAATGCCGTTAATGGTGTTTCTAAGCTTATACGGGAAGCACAATCGAAAATTCAGGACCAAAACAAACGTGAAAAAGTGCGTCTACCTCCACGCCGTTCTTCTGTAGAACAAAAGGCTACAGAAGTTCAAGAACAAGAAAAAATGCTTGATGAAGAATTAGCAAAACAAACGGCGCAACGGGACCAGCTTTTGGAAAGAATTGAATCAGTCAAACAGCAACTTGGTATTAGTTCTATTTCGGAAATTACGGAGGCTGGTCAATCCGAATTGGGAAAGTCGATTAGTGAAATGGTATCTATAGCCACTGATACTAATGTAAATATTTTCTCGCAAAATAGATTATCGAATGAGTCTCTTGATGTAGAATTGGCTATAGATAACTCTATGTTGTGGAAGGATATAGTGCCAAAATATTTAGGAAGTGATCATCCACTTTCATTGGAAGAACAGGAAAAAATTGTTGAAGAATGGATAAGTAGTAGTGAATTAAGAATTCTTAAAAATGATCTTTTAAACTCAGATGAGATTGTTAAAAAGGCAAAAGAATACGGGCTAACATTACCTGAACAAATTGCAATTCGTTATTGGTCGGGAACAGGATTTGGAGGCATTAATGGTGTGTTACACCAATCAAATCCTTTCTCAAAAGAACAAATTTTAATTGAATTAAAAGGTGTATCTCTTTTACGTCAGGCATTAGATAAATTACCGAATTACACAGAAGAAGTTGTCTTTTCACGACAGCATTTTCCTCAAGAAATTCTTGAATCAATGTTAAACTATGAGACTTATACTTCAGAAGGTTTTTTAGCAGCTAATGTTGGATATGATCTTTTTGCCCAACGCAAAATTAAATTAATTATTCAATCCAAAACTGGAAAACATATTGCATGGATTAGTGAGAATTCCGATACAGAAGATGAAGTCTTGTTTAAAAATTCCACTTCGTTTAAAGTATTAAACATAGTAGATTCGACAATAGATGAATCTATTGAAAAAGGTCATATTTGGTTCTATCTAGAGGAGGATGATAATGAATAAAGTTATATTAAATATGCCTCTTGGGTTGCAGGAAAAACGAGCTAAAGAAGCTGGTTTAACATTGCAAGAATGGCAAAAAGAGATGCAAATTAAATTAGCTAAAATGCATCGTAGTGCTGTTAAATCAATGAGACCAACAGGTAAATTTGTTTCAGTTTCTCGTGCTGATGCTGAACGTTTCCAACGAAAAATGGATTCAGCAATTGCATAGATTGCTTAAAGAATATTTTTAAAAAAGGCTGCTTAATTGCAGTCTTTTTTATTGGAAGTTGGATTAGTTTATTGGAAGAAATTTGGTAAAAATGAATTAGAGATTTTTTAAATTATTAGACTGCTCTATAGCGGTCTTTTATGTTTTGG
>Ga0065704_10070381_pt1 | contig 27950 bp, 28 predicted proteins | sample SwiRhicommuniRL2_FD_59091 | JGI IMG/M metagenome (GOLD analysis project Ga0065704, IMG submission 59091) | Switchgrass rhizosphere bacterial communities from Rose Lake, Michigan, USA - RL2 v2 (version 2) | ecosystem: Host-associated > Plants > Roots > Rhizosphere > Soil | place: East Lansing, MI | reverse complement strand
GCCAGGCGTCCAGATGGCCCGTTCGGGCGGGGCGACCCAGGCGCCATGTTGCGTGCTGACGACCACCACACCTCGCGCTGCATAAAGCAGCTGGCCGCGGCGATGCTGATGCCAATCGAGCTCGAATGCAGGGGGGTACTCGTTGCCGATAGCGACGATGGGGCGGTCGACATGCTCAACCAGCGCTGGATCGGACCAAGGCATTTGAATGTCCCACTTGAACAAGTGAATGACCCATACCGGAATGCGGGCCAGCGTGTGAACGCTTAGGGAAGCAACACGACCACCGCTACCGAGTGCCTGCCATGAACGCTACCAAAGCCGCTTCACCCTCCGCTGACGCTACCGTGTACGGCGTGATTGTCGCGATCAGCTTCTGCCATTTACTCAACGACATGATGCAGTCGCTGCTGCCGGCTATCTATCCCAATCTCAAGACTGAACTCGGCCTCTCGTTCAGCCAGATCGGCCTTGTCACACTCGTTTACCAGATGACGGCATCGATCCTGCAACCGCTGGTGGGGCTCTACGCAGACAGGCGGCCGACGCCAAACGCCTTACCCGGCGGGACCTTGTTCTCACTGGCTGGCCTCCTGCTGCTTTCCGCCGCCCACAGCTATGGGCTGTTGCTGGTCGGCGCGGCCTTGCTGGGCATGGGCTCCTCGGTATTTCATCCTGAGTCGTCTCGCGTCGCGCGAATGGCTGCGGGGCGTCGGCACGGTCTAGCCCAGTCCATGTTCCAGGTCGGCGGAAATGCTGGCTCCGCGCTGGGCCCGCTCGCTGCCGCGATCGTGGTGATGCATTGGGGCCAATCGAGCCTCGCGTTCTTCGCGATGCTTGCGCTGCTGTCCTGTGCAATCTTGTGGAATGTCGGCCAATGGTACAGGCATCATGGCCTCGCGCGTCTGTCGCTCGGTGCCGCCGGCAAGCGGGCCGCACCGGCTCTGCCAAGGCGCAAGGCTCTTGGCGGGATCGCAATCCTGCTTGCCCTGATCTTTTCAAAATATGTCTATCTGGCCAGCCTTACCAGCTACTTCACGTTCTACCTGATCCATCGGTTCGCGGTGAGCGTGCAGGTGGCCCAACTCCACCTATTCGTCTTTCTTGGAGCAGTCGCCGTCGGCACCATTGCAGGCGGCCCGCTGGGAGACAGGTTCGGTCGGAAACATGTGATCTGGTTCTCCATCCTGGGCGCGCTGCCGTTCACACTGCTGTTGCCACATGCCAGTCTGTTCTGGACCGGTCCGTTGACGGTGATGATCGGCCTCATCTTGGCTTCTGCCTTCCCCGCGATCGTGGTCTTCGCGCAGGAACTGGTGCCAGGGAAAATTGGGATGATCTCCGGCTTGTTCTTCGGCTTCTCGTTCGGCATGGGCGGCATAGGTGCTGCAGTCCTGGGCGAAGTTGCTGACCGGTCGGGCATCGAGACGGTCTACGCTGTTTGCGCATTCCTGCCCGCGATCGGACTTTTGGCCGTGTTCCTGCCCAATACCAAAGAGCGAAAAATCTAGGGAAATCTGCGGATTTCGCCGCGATGAGAGAGATTGCCGAAGCCAAATCCGCTCAGGCGTTCCTGCCAAAAGCCGCTTACGGCCGGAGGTGGCGAAACGCCGGCATGGCCAGCTTGTTACAGCCATTCTTGGACTGCTTCAGCCGGCGGAACCTGTTGCGCGCCCAGGCCGTGAGTGGCACAATGCATGATGCTTCCACATACCCGCGCACTTATCGCCGCATCTGCCCATGCCTTCATGTTCGGACACAAGGTGGCAGGCGTTCACGACCATGAATCCGGACGGGATTTGCTCATAGCGGTGGAAGTTCGTGGCAATCGGCTTCAAGGCCGGGACGGCGATCGCACATCGAGCTTCAGCGGCACTTCGTCTGAAATCCACGACAGCGGTGACGATGCATTCATTTCGATCAAGATCGAGGGCGAGAACGCAAGCGGCTTTGATCGGGCGACATCAAGCCATTATACATTGACCGCAACGAACCAGATTGTGCAGCTCTACGATCACTCGGAAAGCGCATGGTATGCCTTCAGCATCCAGGTCGCGTGATGCGTTAATGGCGGTCGTCGGCGGGGGCGAAGCTGCCCTTCAATTACCGCCGAATGCGTGAGTTGGACATCATCTAACTTTCAATCCAAGTTCACTCAAAAGCTGACTGGCCTGGTGGCTTGAAATTGTCGCACCGCGGAACAGCGACGCATCTCCGAGCCGCACGCCGCCGAGGTCCGCGCCGCGCAGGTCCGCACCGTCGAAACGGGCAGCGTCGAGCTGCGCGTCACGCAAACTGCAATCCTTGAATGTGGCGTGGCGAAAATCGCATTTGCGAAGGTCGGCTTGTGAAAAGTCCAGGCGCGTCAGCGTAGCTTTGCGAAAGTCTCGGCCAGGCATCTTCGCATTGATCAGCAAGGTTTCCTCGAATTTGACTTCCAATGCCCGCATGTCAGTCATGTCTGCGCCGGTCAACTTGCACCCGACGATGTTCGCGCCGTTGAGATTGGTGCGTTTGAGTACGGCATTGTTGAAATCGCTGTTGGCGATCGACGCTTCGGACATATCGCAGCCGACGAACGAAGCAAAGGCTGCGCGACATGATCGCCATGTGGTGCCTTGGAGCTTCGCTCCGTGTAGATCGGTTCGCCGAAAGTCGCACTTGTCAAACGACCATTGTGACAGATCGAGCCCTGAAAGATCCACCCCGGCGAGTTCGCATTCCGCGACCGTGTGCGGCGTCCCCGCCAGTGCTTCCACATCGCTTCTGGAAAGGGTCAACTGGTTCAAGGCGGGTTGGGCAAAAAGGTCTTCCATCTGCCGTCCTTATCACCGTGAACACAGGATGGCAGCCCTCGCAGCTGAATCCGCCGCCATAGTGGTCGTTCGCTGCCTACCCGATCGCTGCAAGATCACTCACATGACTTCAGTTGGTGCTGAACGAAAAAGTCTGAAACTTTGCTGCCCGCCGAACCGCAGATGATGCGCAAGCAGTTCGGGTGAAAAACCGCCGTCCTTGCTAAGCCGCAACAAATCGTCCGAGCATAGCGCAACGGCGGCAGCCGACAACGCGGCGAAAGCGCGCGCAAAAAGCCGAGCGCGGCATGCCTGCTTCGGCGGCGAGATCGGCAACCGTCCAGCCACGCGCAGGCCGACGCGCAACGCCTTGATCAGGCGCTCGATCAAAGCCCGCCGTTGCAGGCGCTTCACATGGCGGCATGGTGGCGCAACCGAAGCTGCGAGCGCTGATCCATTCGGACCAAGCCTTGCCGTTCACCAGCACGCATTACCGAACAGGAACTGCAGGGCGTTTCGATGATAGCGCTCAAAGGACAGGTCTTGCATTTGACGACATACCAACCAGTCGGTATGGTTCATCCATGTCGAGTCGAAATCCTTCCTCCCCAAACAAGCCCAACGCCCGGACACGCCTGCTGGATGCTGCCACCAAGGTAGTGCGCGAAAAGGGCTTTACGGCGACAAGCGTCGACGATTTGTGTGCGGCAGCGGGCGTGACCAAGGGGGCGTTCTTTCACCATTTCGAGTCGAAAGAAGCGCTTGGCGTGGCTGCCGCAAATAACTGGGCGGAAACGACATCCGCCTTGTTTGCCGATGCACCCTATCACCTTCCGGCCGACCCTCTCGACCGCGTGTTCGCCTACCTGGATTTCCGGCGCGACCTCGTGTCGGACGAGATTGCCGGATTCACCTGTTTGGTGGGCACGATGGTGCAGGAGGTGCACGGAACCAGCCCTGCCATTCGCAATGCGTGCAAAGCGAGCATTTTCGGGCACTCGCAAAGCTTGGTGCCCGATATCGCCGCCGCATTTGCAGCCCACAACGTGCAGGACGTCGAGCCGATCGACCTGGCGCTCCACTTCCAGGCCGTCCTGCAGGGAGGTTTCATCCTGTCGAAAGCGAGCGGCGACCCGGCGCATACCCGCGCCAGCGTTGCGCATCTCAAAGCGTACGTCGCCATGCTGTGCGGCGTCCCCAAGCCCAACTGAAAAGGAGAGCATGACATGCCCGGAACCGTCCATCTTCATCGCGTCCTGCCGGTCAAGCCCGAGAAGCTTTTCCGCGCCTTTACCGATGCCCAAGCGCTGGCGGCGTGGCTGCCTCCCTATGGCTTCACCGCCGAAGTCGAACATCTCGATGCGCGCGAAGGCGGCAGCTTTCGTATGGCGTTCACGAATTTCACGACTGGCGGTTCGCATAGTTTCGGCGGCGAATATCTGGAATTCGTCCCCGGAGAACGACTGCGCTATACTGATCGGTTCGACGATCCGAACCTGCCCGGGGAGATCGTCGTGACTGTCGACTTCAAGCCGGTATCGTGCGGAACCGCGTTGAGCATCGAACAGGCCGGCATTCCCGACGTCATTCCCACGGAAATGTGCTACTTGGGCTGGCAGGACTCGCTCGACAAGCTTTCGCGCCTCGTCACCCCTGAAATCAACCAGTGATTGCGTTCAGCGGAGAGAAGCCATGCCCAAACTGATTTTCATCAATCTGCCGGTCACCGACCTCAAAAGGTCGATGGCGTTTTATTCAGCCATTGGCGCCGCCAACAATCCGCAATTTACCGACGAGACCGCCGCTTGCATGGTGGTTAGCGACACGATCCATGTCATGCTGCTGACCCACGAGAAATGGCGGCAATTCACGTCAAAGCCGATTGTGGATGCGCATGCCAGTGCGCAGGTGCTCCTGTGCCTCTCTGCCGACAGCAGGGGCGAGGTGGATGCTTATGTCGACAAGGCGATGGCTGCGGGCGGGAAAGGCGACCCGACGCCGACACAGGATTTCGGCTTCATGTTCGGCCGCAGCTTTGAAGACCCCGATGGTCATATCTGGGAAGTGATGTGGATGGACATGGCCGCAGCGTCCGCAGCAACGCAAAGCGGGGTGGCCTGATATGCCCGTCGATCCACACGCCGCCATCGAAGTCACCGCCTATGACTGGGTGCCCGAAATGGCGCAGGGCCGCGTCAAGGATCTGCGCGTGCGGTGGGCGCTCGAGGAAATCGGGCTGCCCTATCGCGTCCGGCTGGTGGGCGGCGCAGGGACGACGAAGTTGCCGGAACACCTTGCCGATCAGCCGTTCGGCCAAGTTCCGGTCTACCGTGAGGATGGTTTGACCCTGTTTGAATCAGGGGCAATTCTGATCTGGATCGGCGAAAAGGACGAACGGTTGCTGCCGCGCGATCCTGCCGGGCGCGCACGGGCGATCGGTTGGGCGTTCGCCGCGCTCAACAGCGTCGAACCGTTTCTGGGTACGCTGACGCTTCTACGCTTTTTCGCCGACGCCAAACCGTGGCAGGAGGAAGCCAAGGCTGCGGTCAGGCCGCTGCCGGTGATGAGGCTGGCACAGCTTGCAGCGGCGCTGGGTGACCGCGACTGGCTGGAGGACCGCTTCACGATCGGCGATTTGCTGATGGTCGACGTGCTACGAAATGTGCCGGAACCAGAATTGCTTGCGGCGCATCCGAACCTTGTGGCTTATGTCGAACGCGGCACGGCGCGGCCTGCTTTCCAGGCGGCGTTTGCGGCGCAGATCGCAGTCTTCCAGCAGCCGCAATGATGGTCACGGATGGCGTCCAACCGGGAATTTACAGTCTTGGCGCTCATGCCGGCGTCCTCAGACACCGTGGGGAGCGACCCTGTCGCTCTCACGGAAATTCCCGGTGGCAATTGACCAGAGGCGGTCGCTCGGACGGTTGATCCTGAACATCTTTGTTTGCCCAACGCGGTCACTCGCGGTCGGCCAAGTTGAAGGTCGACCTCGCTCTTCAGTTTGCCATCATGGGACACCGGGGAACGCTTTCCCTCGTACGTGGGCAGATTGGCCGACCTGGACGTCCCTATTGCCCGGCCGGGGGAGTCTTCGCTTCCATGGCCTCAACATTGACCAGGACGCGTTGCAACAGGGCAACCAGCAAGGCCACCTCCTCGGGCGACATGCCAGCGGTCATCTCGGCATTGCCCCGACGCAGGACGGCGCGGCCTGCCGGTAGGTTGTCCTTTGCCTTGTCCGTCAGCGAAACGAGGCTGGAACGTCGATCCCTGGGATCGGGTTCGCGCATGATCAGTTCCTCGCGTTCCATGCGGGCCAGCAGTTGCGCCATGCTGGGTTGCTCGACCTTGGCCCAGCGCGCCAACTCGATCTGCGACAGGCGCGCGCCGTCCTTCAGGGCTGTCAGGACGGGAAGCTGGGCCGTGGCAAAACCCAGGTCACGCAGCCGCGCATCCCCAATCCGGCTGAGTGCGCGCGCGATGCGGCTGACATAGTGGCCCGGATTGGCGAGTGGGTCCCAATCATTGTCCGACATTGCATAGGCTCCTATGTTTAAATATATAGGGTCCTATGTATAAAGCGATTCGGAGGCTGTGACAATGAAGCGGATTGCGATCGTCGGCGCAGGGCCGGGCGGATTGATGCTGGCCCGCCTGCTGCAATTGCGCGGCATCGAGCCAGTCGTTTTCGAGCGGGACGCCCATGCGGACGAGCGGCCGCAAGGAGGATCTCTGGACCTTCACGATGACACCGGCCAACACGCAATTCGCCGCGCCGGGCTAGAACGCGAATTTGCCGCTGCCGCGCGCCCGGAAGATCAGGGAGACCGGCTTTATGACGCTGATGGACATCTCCTCTTCGATCATGATGGCAGCGGCCATAACCGCCCGGAGATCGACCGGACCGTCCTGCGCAAGATACTGATCGATGCGCTGGCGCCTGAAACCATCCGCTGGAACAGCCGCGTTGCCGGAATTGAACCCGATGATGCGGGCCATCGGATCGAAGGAGAGGGCTGGCACGAGACGTTCGATCTGGTGATCGGGGCAGATGGCGCATGGTCGCGCGTTCGCCTTCTGCTCAGCGACGCGCGGCCGGCCTATGAAGGGGTGGCCTTTGCCGAACTGGGCTTTGATACAACGCGCCATCCCGCCGTCGATGCGCTGACCGGCCGGGGCAAGATGTTCGCGGTGGGGAGCAATCGCGCCTTGATTACGCAGCGCAATGGTCTGGGCCACATTCGCGGCTATGCGGGTGTCCGGGCACCTGAGGAGATCGCTACCGCCTGGCGTCACATGTCTGCGGAGGCCTTGCGCGCTGCCTTGTGCGAAGTGTTTGGCCATTGGGCGCCGTCGCTGAGGCAGGTGGTGGAAACGGGTGAAATCATCGGCGCCCGCCCGCTCTATGCCTTGCCCGTTGGCCATCGCTGGCAAAGCCGACGCGGGCTGACGCTGCTGGGCGATGCGGCGCATCTCATGTCGCCCTTTGCCGGGCAAGGCGTCAATCTGGCGTTGGCCGACGCTGTCGATCTGGCAGACGCGATTGGCGATGGTTCAGGGTGGTCGGCCATTGCGAAGTATGAGAGCAGGATGGCGGAACGCGCACGGGGCGCTGCCGAAGCATCGGCGAATGGATTGCGCACGGTGTTCGGCCCGGCAGGCGCCTTGCCCGTGCTGGAGAACTACCGCAGGCGCATCACCCGATGACAGCCGGTTGAATGAGAGGCGCCTTACCGAACAGCACTTCCACACGCTGATATCGGTGCCAGCATCACGACCATAGCGCGGTCGAAACCATTACGGGCGTGCTCGCCAAGGAGCTTGGCGCAAAGGGCATCCGGATCAACAGCGTCAATCCTGGCCCCGCCGAGACCGAGGGATCGACGAACCTACGGCGTGGTTCCATGAGTGATTCAGGGGGCGGCCTCGTCGCCCAAACGCTCAGCCAAAAATCTCGAATTTGGCAGACTTTGCCCATTCCAGGATTTGGTGACCCCTACGGGAATCGAACCCGTGTTTCAGCCGTGAAAGGGCCGCGTCCTAACCGCTAGACGAAGGGGCCGTCCGGCAGCGCGCAAAGATGGTGACCCCTACGGGAATCGAACCCGTGTTTCAGCCGTGAAAGGGCCGCGTCCTAACCGCTAGACGAAGGGGCCGCTGGGCTTGCGCCGCTGGGCAGGTCCGCGCCTCTATTAGGCTGGGCGCAGTGCGTCAACCCGCCGGTTCAAAAAAAAGCGGAACGATCGGAATCAGTCGGCAAAGGCTGCATCTTCCACATGCAATTCGGCTGCCGGGCGGCTGCCCCAATCGTCGAGCCGCGCGCGGCCTGCCAGCCACAATTGCCTGCCCTTGCACCCGTGCAGCAGGGTTTGCCCCAGCTCTGTCTGCGCAGCACGGAACGCCATCGCTTTGAACGATCGGCCATCGGCGCCCGCCACGATGGCGCGCACGTGGTCGTTGCCCACCAGATCGCACTTGATCAGGCGCACCGGCCCCACGGCCACGCGCGGGCCGGGCCAGCCCACGCCATAAGGGCCAGCGCCTTCAAGGGTTTCGACCAGGCTGGGGGTAAGCCCGCCTGGGCTGAGCGACAGATCGAGTGCCAGGCTTTGCGTGGCGCGGGCATTGGCCACGTCGCGGCCCAAGCGCTCGTCCAGCCAATCTGCCAGCGCCCCGACACGTTCGGGCGCGATCGTCAGGCCGCAGGCCATGGCGTGGCCGCCACCCTTGACCAGCAAGCCCACTTCGCGCGCCGCAATGATCGCAGCGCCAAGGTCAACGCCGGGAATGGAACGGCCCGAGCCCTTGCCCATGCCGGCGCCATCGATATCCACAGTTTCACCATCGTCGAGCGCGATGACCAGCGTGGGCTTGCCCGTCTTTTCCTTGATGCGGCCTGCAACGATGCCGATGACGCCGGGGTGCCAGCCCTGGCCAGCCACCACCACGACCGCGCGGTTGTGCTGAGCATCGACCTGGGCTTCGGCGGCTTCCTGCACTGCCTGCTCGATGGCACGGCGCTCGTCGTTGAGGGCGGACAGGCGGGTGGCGATATCCTTGGCCTCGTCGGGATCCAGCGTGGTCAAGAGGCGGACCCCCAGCGAGGAATCGCCGATGCGCCCGGCGGCGTTGATGCGCGGGCCCAAGGCAAAGCCCAGGTCGCTGGCCGTGGGCGCGCGGTTGATGCGGCTGGCGTCGATCAGCGCCGACAGCCCAACGTTTGCGCGCTTGGCCATCACTTTCAGGCCCTGCGCCACCAGCGCACGGTTAAGTCCCTTGAGTTGGGCGACATCGGCCACCGTGCCCAGTGCCACCAGATCGAGCAGCGCCATGAGATCGGGGACAGGCCGGCTGGCGAACCAGCCGCGCGCCCGCAGGATCCGGACGGTGGCGACCGCCAGCAGAAAGGCCACGCCCACGGCAGCAAGGTGGCCGTGGGCGGCCGCTTCGTCTGCCTCGTCCAGGCGGTTGGGGTTCACCAGGGCGACGGCGGGTGGCAGTTCGGAAGCGCACTTGTGATGATCGACCACGATGACGTCGATCCCGGCGGCCTGCGCCTGACCCAGTGCTTCATGCGCCATGGCGCCGCAGTCGACCGTCACGATCAACTGGCTGCCTTCGCGTCCCAGCCGCACCAGTGCCTCGCCGGAAGGGCCATATCCTTCGAGCAGGCGATCGGGAATATAGGCCCGGCCTTCCACGCCCACGGCGCGCAGCAGGCGCAACAGCAAGGCGGCACTGGTGGCGCCGTCCACGTCGTAATCGCCATAGACGGTGATGCTCTCACCGGCGACGACCGCATCGGCCAGGCGCCCTGCGGCCACGTCCATATCGCGAAATACCGAAGGGTCGGGGAGGAAGTCGCGCAAGGTGGGGCGGCGGTGCCGCTCCAGGTCATCGTGCGCCACGCCGCGCGATAGCAGCAACTGGTCGACCAGCCCATTGGCGAGGCTTTCGTCTGCGCCGCCTGCGCGCCCGAAGCGGCCCGAAAGGTCCATGTTGCCCCCGCGCCAACGCCAGGCGAGGCCGGAAAGGGAATGTGTAATCGCAGTGACCGGGATCATGCTGGCGCGGTAGCCCATCGGGCGGGCGGGGGCAAACGGGACGGCAGACCGGGTGCGATCGGCGGCATCAGGAAACTGCGCCAGCCAAGCTGCGTTCATATCCGATTTGACACAAATCGGGTGGAAGCGTTTGCTGGCGCGGATTGGGGGCAGCCAGGCAACTTTGCGCAAAGGACGGGGGCATGTTGGCGATCATCTGGCACAGCCGCACCGGCGCGGCCCAGGCCATGGCCGAGGCGGCCAGGCAAGGGGCAGCGTGCGAAGCGATCGCGGTGCGGATGCTGCCGGCCGAGCAGGCCTCGCCTGCGGATTGTCTTTCCGCACGGGGCTTTCTGTTCGTCTGCCCCGAAAACCTGGGGGCATTGAGCGGGGAAATGAAGGCGTTCTTTGACCGCTGCTATTACCCGTTGCTGGGGGCAATCGAGGGCCGTGCCTATGCGACCGCGATCGCTGCCGGCACGGCCGGACACGGCGCGCAGGCGCAGATTGACCGGATCGTTACCGGCTGGCGCCTGCGGCGGGTTGCGCCACCCTGCCTTGTCCTAACAGGTGCAGATCGGGCCGAATCGATATTGGCCCCCAAGGTCCTGCCGCATAATGCGGTGCAGAAATGTCACGAACTGGGACGGTTGTTGGCCGCTGGCCTGGAAATGGGTGCCTTTTGATGATGGCGCGTCTCGCTATTGACGGAATTTCGACGCTCCGGCGAGCATGCCTGGCCATGGCCGCATTGGTTTGTCGGGATGCTTTGCCCCAACACAGGAGCGCACGTGGTGGGCAATGGTAGGGTGAATGCTGGGGAGGGCGCCATGGCGACATTGTTGTTCGCCCCCGGCACACGGCCCGATGCCGACGCGCTCGTGCGCCTGGGGCAAACCAGCAATGCCTTTGCGGTCAGCCACCGGCCAACCGGAACGCCAGGCTGGGTGGAACTGCTGCGTGACGGGTTGACGTTCGATATCAGCGGCCTGGCTCCCGATGACGCCCGCCCCGGCGCGGGTGCGCCGCTGCGCATGGGCCTGGCAGCCGCCTTCGATGCCGGCGCGCACGAGGCATTGGTCCTGGCGCCCGGACCACATCTGGCGGGCGCACAGAACCTGCTCCCGGTTGTGCAAGTGGCAGTACGCTTGCTGGTGGCCATGGCAGACCTGCCTGGCGTGGCCGCCATCGGCTGGGTGCCTGCGGAAAATCTCGTTTCGCCAAGCTGGTTCGTCAATGCAGTCATGCCGTGGCTGGATGGCGGTCCGTTTCCCGCGTTGGCCCTGGCCGGGCTGAAACGGCGCACGGATCGCGTGGCGAGCAGCGGCCTTGCCTTTTTCATCGGCCAGGAATTCGAACTTCACACCAGCGGTGGACGACCGGCCGAGGCCGAGGCGCGGGCCGCCGTGCGCTTGCTGGATTGGCTGGTCGCGCATGGACGGGTCGACACGGCGCAGGCCGTCACTCTGCCCGGCGTGGGCACGCTCTGGCTAGAAGCAGAGGATCGCGATAATATTTCGATACGATGGGCCTGAGGAAAAACGTTCCTGATTCGTCTCAAACGTCGCCTTTTGCGGGCCGGTCGGCGGTTCCCTTTTATACCGTCAACGCGCGCCAATCCCCCGGCTATCAATTGCACATGCAGCGCCACCACATTCTGCCGCGTCAGGCGCTCGGCCGCGCCGGGCTTGGTACGATGCTCCGCCATCTGGGCGAAGCGCGGGTGGGATTTCATGATTTTCGCCGCAATGGCCTTTTGCTGCCGGCCACGGAGGCGGCCGCACAGCGGGTGTTCATGCCGCTGCATCGCGGGCCGCACCGGCAATACAACCAACTGGTGCTGGAGCGGATCGGCCAGATCGAGGCCGGGTGGCAAAAGCGCCGCACCGCCAACGACCTGGCGGCCGATCACGAGGCACTCATGCGCCTCGACCTGTTGCAGCGTGCCCTGCGCCGCCGCTTGCTCGATCCGCGCCGATGGGGCGGTGTCCGGTTGAATCAGCGCGATCCGGCGATCGATTTCAGCCATCTGGACGCGATGGCCGATATGCTTTGGGCAGAAACAGACGAATGATGCCCGAGCAAAGGGCCCCGGAAGCGAACGTCCGGGGCCCTTTCAAAGGCATTGCCCTGGCTTAGCGCTGGGCGTTGGCGGCCGAAAGAATGGCGCGCACACTGGCGGTCGCGACATCTTCGTCGATGCCCACGCCCCAGACCACGCGGCTATCGGCGAGCACGCATTCGACATAGGCGGCAGCGCGCGCATTGGTGCCGCTGCCCATCGCGTGCTCGGAATAGTCGCGCACTTCCAGGCCCACGCCAAACCCGTCGTTGAGCGTGGCGACGACCGACGAGATCAGGCCATTCCCGCGCCCGCTGACCGACTGCACCCGGCCATCGATCTCGATCTTGCCGGCAAACACGCGGGTGCCATCGGACCCACGCTGTTCATCGTAATCGACCAGCTGAAAATGCTGTGGCGCATCGAGGCGATAGACCTTGCGGAACACGCCCCAGATATCGGCAGCCTGAAGCTCGCGCCCCAGTTCGTCGGCCAGTTCCTGGACATGGCGCGAGAAGTGCGCCTGCATCTTCTTGGGCAGCTTGAGGCCCTGGTCCTGTTCCAGAACCCAGGCGAAGCCACCCTTGCCGCTTTGCGAATTGACGCGGATCACCGCTTCATAGCTGCGGCCCAGGTCTGCCGGGTCGATCGGCAGGTAAGGTACGGCCCAGAGCTCGTCATTGCGCTTTTCCTGCGCGGCGAAGCCCTTCTTGATGGCGTCCTGGTGGCTGCCGGAAAAGGCGGTGAAGACCAGTTCGCCGCCATAGGGATGGCGCGGGTGCACGGGCAGCTGGTTGCAGTATTCCACGGTCTGGATCACTTCGTCGATGTCCGAGAAGTCCAGTTCCGGGTCCACGCCCTGGGTGTAGAGGTTGAGGCCCACGGTCACCAGGCAGCAATTGCCGGTGCGTTCGCCGTTGCCGAACAGGCAGCCTTCGACACGGTCGGCGCCGGCCATCAGGCCCAGTTCCGCCGCCGCCACGCCTGTGCCACGGTCGTTGTGCGTGTGCAGGCTGATCACCGCACGGTCGCGGCCGGGCAGGTTCCGGCAGAAATACTCGATCTGGTCGGCATAGATGTTGGGCGTTGCCGCTTCCACCGTGGCCGGCAGGTTGAGGATGATCGGCTTTTCGATCGTCGGTTGCAGCACGTCCATCACCGCTTCGCAGCACGCGATGCTGAAATCGAGTTCGGCCGTGGAGAAGGTTTCCGGGCTATACTCGAAATGCCAGTCCGTCTGCGGAAAGCGTGCTGCCTGGTCGCGCAGGAAAGTGGCGCCTTGGCGGGCGATTTCCTTGATCTCGGATTGCTCCATGCCGAACACCACCGTGCGCCACAGCGGCGACACCGCATTGTAGACATGCACGATGGCCTGCTTGGCGCCGGCGAGGCTTTCGAACGAGGTCTTGATCAGGTCTTCGCGCGACTGCGTGAGAACCTGGACGAGCACGTCATCGGGAATGCGCCCTTGGTCAACCAGGCCACGGATGAAATCATATTCGGTGGCACCGGCGCTGGGAAAGCCGACCTCGATTTCCTTGAGGCCAACCCTGCACAGCAGGTCGAAGAAACGGGCCTTCTTGTCGGCGTCCATCGGATCGATCAGCGACTGGTTGCCATCGCGCATGTCGGTGGAAAGCCAGCGCGGTGCCTTGGTGATCGTGCGCGAGGGCCACTGCCGGTCGGGCAGGTCTACTTGCGGAAAAGGACGATACTTGATGCCGGGATTCTTCAGCATGGCCATGATGGCTGAACCTTAAAATGAAAATGATGCGTCTGGTGCGAGGGGATGACCCTTGGGCGCCGTGTGCGCCGCAGAAAACCGACGCGTCAGCTCACGCCCAAGGGCGTGTAAGTCGCAGGGTAAGGTTCAGCGCGGCAATCATCGGCCATGCCTATGGTGCCTCGCGTCTGCTTTGTCCAGATCAAATGGTCTGGCGCGAGGAAGCCCCGCACCGGTTGTCCGGCGCGAGGCTTCCCTGATCAGCCTTGGCCTGATCAGCCTTGGCCTGAACAGCCTTGGCCCGATGGCTCAGGCGGTTTTTTCGAACGCGATCGTGATGTTGAGCTTCACCTCGTCGGACACCAGCGGCAGCGCGCCGTTCACGCCGAAGTCTGAACGCTTGAGCGTGGTGGTGCCGGAAAAGCCGACCGTGTCCTTGCCCCAGGCGTGGCCCGCGCCGATGAACTTGGCAGCGATCGAGACCGGCTTGGTCACGCCGTTCAACGTCAGGTTGCCGGCCACGGTGGCGCTGGTGCCATCGGCGCCGGGGGTCACGCTGGTGGACGTGAAGGTGGCATCAGCGGGGCTGGGGCCAAAGAAATCGGGCTTCTTGCCGTCGGCGCCGGGACGCAGCAGGTGGGCGTTAAGGCCGGCGCTGGCCGTCAGCACCTTGCTGACGGGGATCGTGGCCGTGACCTTGGCAGCGGCGGGATTGGCCGGATCGAGCGTGAGCGTGCCCTTCACGTCACCGAACAGGCCAAAGTAATCGTTGAAGCCCAGGTGGTTTACAGTCCAGCCCACCAGCGAGTGGTTGGGATCGGCGCTATAGGTGCCAGCCTTGACGAGCGCCTTGTCGGCCTTGCCAGGGACGGCGGGGGCTTGCTGGGCAATCATCGGCGTGGCCACCAGGGCGAGAGCCAGCGGGGCGGCCAGCGTGAACGCGGTGCGAACGGTGATCATTTGAAGTCTCCTGTGGGCGCAGCCGGATCGGAGCGGGACGCGGCGCCCAGGCGCAAGGGATGCCAAAGGCCCGCGCCGGTGGCAAGCGGGCAAAGCGGTGCGTCAACCGCAGCGGGTGGACGCAATATGGCCTTGTTCGTCAACGATGATGTTGAGACGGCCCGGTTGGTAATCCATCGTCACGGCATCGCCCGGATGTATCCAGCGAATAGGCCGATGGCCAACGGCTGCGGCGACGGCAGCTCGCGTTTCGTTGCTTTCGGCCTGGTTCATGAACGCGGCCAACTGGCCTTCGCCGCAGTTGATGGCGGGAAGGGCTTGCGCATCGGCTGCCATGCTGGCCTGGGCATCATTGTCCTGGGCAGCAGCCGCGTCTGCGCTGGCTGTTGTGGAAGCCGTCGTCTTGGGCACGGGCGCCCCGCAGCCGGCCAGGAGGCAGGCCGTAGCGATCATTGTCGGAACATGACGCAGCGCAAACATCGGCAACTCGGATCTGGCCGCACATGGTGCGGGCGGGGCAGGGCAACGAACGGAGCTATTAGGTCCAATTCGGTTATAAATCCATTGCCGCCGTTGGCCATGCTGTTTGTCGATACCGTCCACACGTTTGCAGAGCGCTTTGTGCCAACAGCAAAGGGCCGGCACGCTTATCACGCGCCGACCCCTTGGGTTTTGATGACGGCCGGCCGCATCGCGGCCGACCTGTCGGTCGATCGATCAGTTCTTGGTCTGGTCGACCAGCTTGTTGGCGCCGATCCAGGGCATCATCGCGCGCAGCTGCGAACCGGTCTTTTCGATCGGGTGTGCAGCGGCTGCCTTGCGCGAAGCCTTGAGTTCGGGCTGGCCGGCGCGGTTGTCGAGCACGAAGTTCTTCACGAAGCGGCCCGACTGGATGTCGGCCAGAACGCGCTTCATTTCGGCCTTGGTCTCGGCAGTGATGATGCGCGGGCCGGTCACGATGTCGCCGTATTCGGCAGTGTTCGAGATCGAGTAGCGCATGTTGGCGATGCCGCCTTCATAGAGCAGGTCGACGATCAGCTTGGTTTCGTGGAGGCATTCGAAATAGGCCATTTCCGGCGCGTAACCGGCTTCGACCAGGGTTTCGAAACCGGCCTGGATCAGGTGGGTGATCCCGCCGCACAGCACGGCCTGTTCGCCGAAGAGGTCGGTTTCGCACTCTTCCTTGAAGTTGGTTTCGATGATGCCCGAACGGCCGCCGCCAACGCCCGAGGCATAGGCGAGCGCGACGTCATGCGCATTGCCGGTGGCGTCCTGGTGGATGGCAACCAGGCACGGCACGCCGCCGCCCTTCACATATTCGCCGCGCACGGTGTGGCCCGGGCCCTTGGGCGCGATCATGATCACGTCCACGTCGGCGCGCAGTTCGATCAGGCCGAAGTGCACGTTGAGGCCGTGGGCAAAGGCCAGCGCAGCGCCCGGGCGCAGGTTGGCGTGGATGTCGTCGGCATAGATGGCGGCCTGGTGCTCGTCAGGCGCGAGGATCATCAGCACGTCGGCCCAGGCGGCCGCTTCGGCGTTGGGAAGAACCTTGAAGCCGGCGGCTTCGGCCTTGGTGGCGCTGGCCGAACCCGGACGCAGCGCGATGGCCACTTCCTTGATGCCCGAATCGCGCAGGTTCTGCGCATGGGCATGGCCCTGGCTGCCATAGCCCAGGATCGCGATCTTCTTGCCGGTGATCAGGTTCAGATCGCAATCGGCGTCGTAGTAAACCTTCATCGTATTCGTCCTCGGTTGGTCGTCCTGCCGCGAAGGCATCCATCAGGCCGGTGAAGCGCTGTGGCGGACGTTGGTTCGGTTGCTTTTCGGGTTCTTGTGTTTTGAGCGATGGTTCAGAGAAATTCAGGCTGCCTGCGCGCCGCGGATCATGCCGACGATGCCGGTGCGCCCCACTTCGACAAGGCCGAGTTCCTTCATCAGGGCAACGAAGGTGTCGATCTTGTCCGGCGCGCCGGTCAGTTCGAAAATGAAGCTCGAGGTTGTGGTGTCGACCACCTTGGCGCGAAACACTTCGGCCAGGCGCAGTGCCTCGACGCGGTTCTCGTCCTTGCCCGCCACCTTGATCAGCGCCAGTTCGCGCGCAACATAGGGGCCCACTTCGGTCAGGTCGGTCACCTTGTGCACGGGCACCAGGCGTTCGAGCTGGGCGTGGATCTGGTCGATCACGGCGGGCGGGCCATGGGTGACGATCGTGATGCGGCTGACATCGTGCTCGTCGGTGATGTCGGCCACGGTCAGGCTGTCGATGTTATAGCCGCGCGCGGTGAACAGCCCGGCGATCTTGGCCAGGATGCCCGCCTCGTTGTCGACCATGATGGTCAGGACGTGGCGCTCCTGCGCCTCTGCTTTGATTTTCATCATCGGATCAATCTTCAAAAAACCAGTTTCAGACCCCGGTGCTCAAACAAGAGCCTTGGCTTCGTCATCCATCGTCCCGGCCACTTCGTCGCCGTAGAGAAGCATGTCGGTATGCGCAGCGCCCGAGGGGATCATCGGGAAGCAGTTGGCTTCCTTGGTGACGCGGCAATCGACGATCACCGGGCCGGGATAATCGATCATCGCGCGGATGCCGTCGTCCAATTGATCGAGCGTATCGATCTGGATGCCCTTCCAGCCATAGGCCTCGGCCAGCTTCACGAAATCGGGCAGCGCGTCGGAATAGGAGCTGGAATAGCGGCTTTCATAAGTCAGTTCCTGCCACTGGCGCACCATCCCCATCCATTCGTTGTTGAGGATGAAGACCTTGACCGGCAGGCGGAACTGCGTGGCGGTGCCCAGTTCCTGGATGTTCATCTGGATCGAGGCGTCGCCGGCAATGTCGATCACCAGCGCATCGGGACAGCCGACTTGCGCACCGATGGCGGCCGGCAGGCCATAGCCCATCGTGCCCAGGCCGCCAGAGGTCAGCCATTTGTTGGGCGCATCAAAGTGGAAGTGCTGCGCCGCCCACATCTGGTGCTGGCCCACTTCGGTGCTGATGATCGGCTCACGATCCTTGGTCAGTTCATAGAGCCGCTCGATCGCGAGCTGGGGCATGATTTCGCCAGTGGTCGGCTTGGGATAGGCAAGGCTGTTGCGCGCGCGCCAGCCATCGATCCGGGCGCGCCACTCGGTCAGGTCCTGGGCCTTGTGCCCGGCATCGAGCCAGCCGGTGATGATCTGGCGCAGCACCTGGCCGCAATCGCCCACCAGCGGCAGGTCGACGCGCACGGTCTTGTTGATCGAGGCGCGATCGATATCGATGTGGATCTTGCGGCTGTCGGGCGAAAACGCATCGAGGCGGCCGGTCACGCGGTCGTCGAAGCGGGCACCGACGCAGACAATCAGGTCGGCACGGTTCATCGCCATGTTGGATTCATAGGTGCCGTGCATGCCCAGCATGCCCAGCCAATCCTTGTGCGCGGCGGGGAACGCGCCCAGCCCCATGAGCGTGGACGTGACCGGCGCGCCGGTCAGCGCCTGGAGTTCCTGCAACAGGCGGGCTGCTTCGGGGCCGGAATTGATCACGCCGCCGCCGGTGTAGAACACGGGCGCGCGCGCTGCCGCCAGCATGGCGACCGCCTCGGCAACGGCGTCGGCCGGCGCCTCGACCTGCGGGGAATAGCGGTTGCGCGTTTGCGGCGCATGGCCGGTCCAGCGCGTGGAGGCAATCTGCACGTCCTTGGGAATATCGACGACAACCGGGCCGGGACGGCCTTCGGTGGCGATGCGAAATGCCTCGTCGATGACGGATGCCAGCTGCGAGGGGTCCTTCACCAGGTAGTTGTGCTTGGTGCAGTGGCGCGTAATGCCGACGGTATCGGCTTCCTGAAACGCATCGGAGCCGATGAGCGCGGTAGGCACCTGGCCGGTGATGACGACAAGCGGGATCGAATCGAGGAACGCGTCGGCAATGCCGGTGACGGCATTGGTGGCACCAGGGCCAGACGTCACCAGCACGACGCCCGGCTTGCCCGTGGCGCGGGCATAGCCTTCGGCAGCATGGGCCGCGCCGGCTTCGTGGCGGACGAGGATGTGGCGGATGCGTTCATCGCCGAACAGCGCATCGTAGATCGGAAGTACTGCGCCGCCGGGATAGCCGAACACGAATTCGACACCCTTGGCGACCAGGCTTTCGACCAGGATTTCAGCGCCGCTGCGCTCGCTTTTCACGACCATGTTTCCTTGTTTGCTCCGACCGCATGAGCGGCCGCTGAATCTAAAAACTGCGACCCGGCTGCAGTTGCCTGCGCCGGCCCATATTCTTCAAGCAAAGGCCCGGCGGAATGCTCCGCCCAGGCCCAGGCCCTAAAAACTGCGGCCCGGCTGCAGTTGCCTGCGCCGGGCCGTCTCTCCCTACTCGGGCACTTGGCAAAGCCAAGCAATTGACGGCTTGGTAATTGACACAAACATTCGTGTCAACCCGCTAGATTTGAAATAAAGATGCTAGATGGGTGTTGTCAAGGAAATTTTCGTGCGCGCCGCGAGGCCATTCGCCCGGAAACTGGTGCCTTGCCCAGGTGAACTGCCGCTTAGCATAGCGGCGCGTGGCCTGCTGGCCGGCCGCGATGGCAGAGTCGGCCCCCGTTTCTCCACGCAGAAAGGCGGCCACTTCGGGCACGCCGATGGCGCGCATCACCGGCAGATCGGGATCGAGATTGCGCGCGAGCAGGGCCTGCACTTCGGGAATCGCGCCGCCTTGCCACATCTGGGCAAACCGCAGGTCGCAGCGGGCATAGAGCCAGGCGCGATCGGGCAGCAGGACCAGTGGCCGCAATGAAATGCGATCGGCAATGCCGCCCTCCCGCCGCGCCTGCCAATGGGCCAGCGGCTGACCGGTGGAGCGCACCACTTCGAGCGAGCGCGCTACCCGCGTGCTATCGGCGGGGTTGAGCAGGGCGCCGCGCTCAGGGTCTTCGCGCATGAGGGCGGCGTGCGCCTGCTCCACCGGCAAAGCGCGTACGGCAGCGCGCACGTCAGGGTCGATCGGCGGGATTGGGGCAATCCCGTCGAGCAGCGTGCGGATATAAAGGCCGGTGCCGCCCACCAGGATCGGGAGGGCGCCGGCGGTATGGGCAGCGGCAATTTCAGCCCGCGCGGCCATGGCCCAATCTGCGGCCGAACAGGCCACGGCGCCATCCCAGGCGCCGAACAGGCGATGGGGCACGCCTTGCATTTCAGCATGGGATGGCCGCGCGCTGAGAACGGCGAGATCGGCATAGACCTGCGCGCTATCGGCATTAATCACGACGGCAGGGCGGCCGGCCGCTTGCTGTGCCAAGGCCAGGCGCACGGCAAGATCGCTCTTGCCGCTGGCCGTTGGCCCTGCAATGAGCGCCAGCGGAGGCTGGCCTGGCGCATCGGCGGCGAGCTGGCCGGAACAGGAAAAGGAAATTTCAGTGCTCATTGCCCGTCTGATAGCAGACCCGGAGACGCTTGGAGACAATCTTGCGCGGGCGATGGAACTGATCGAGGAATCCGGCAGCGAAGTCGCTGGGGCCGGCATGCTCGACTTTTGCGAATCGGTGCTGGAAATGGAAGTGGTCGATGGCGATGCCGCCACCGTGCGGGGCATTCTCGACCGCTGCTTTCCCCAGAGCGATGTCCTGCTGTCGGACCGCCTGATCGAAACCCCGCGCCTGTTTGTGTCGGACATGGATTCGACCATGATCAGTGCCGAGTGCATCGACGAGCTGGCCGATTTCGCTGGCCTGAAAGACCGCATCGCCGCGATCACCGAGCGCGCCATGCAGGGCGAGCTGGATTTCGAATCTGCGTTGCGCGAGCGTGTCGGCCTGCTGAAAGACCTGCCCGAAGCCGCGATCACGCAATGCCTGGACGAGCGTATCCGCCCGATGCCCGGCGCGCGTACGCTGGTCTCCACGCTCAAGTCGCGCGGCTGCCATACCGTGCTGGTGACGGGCGGCTTCCACTCGTTTGCCGATCCCGTCGCCGCGCAGCTTGGCTTTGACCGCGTGGTCGGCAATCGTCTGGATATCGCCGATGGCAAGCTGACCGGCGCGCTGGTGGGCGGGATCGTGGACAGCAGCGTGAAAAAGACCGTGCTGCTTGAGGAAATGGGCCGCCTTGGCCCGGCGACCATCAGCCTGGCGACCGGCGATGGCGCCAACGATATCCCGATGATCGAAGCGGCCACGCACGGCATTGCCTATTATGCCAAGCCCAAGGCGCGCCAGGCGGCCGATGGCTGGATCGACCGGGGCGACCTGACCTCGATCCTGCACCTGTTCGGGATCGCGCGCGAGGACTGGGTGATCGACTGATGACGGCAGACGGGCGCGACTTTGCGGCCTTGCCGCTGTTCGATCCCGCACGGGAAAAGCCGCGCCTGCGCCCACTGGCCGCGTTTCGCCATTTCAGCCGCCTGATGCACAACACCGAGAACACCGCCGAAGTGTTTGGCATCTTTGCCGCACTGCCCTGGCGCGGCGGGGGGCGGGCAGGGGCCGCGTTTCTTTCGAGCCGGTCTGGCCATGCCCTGGCGCTGGCCGAGCCATGGCTGCCGGCCTTGCTCGATGATCATGCGGCCTTGCGGCGCATGCCATCCGGCTCGCTCGGACAGGCCTATTGCGATTTCATGGAAGCCGAAGGGCTGACCGCGCAAGGGCTGGTGGATGAGTCCCAGCGCTTCCTGGCCGACCGACCGCGCTACAACGATCGATTCCAGTGGTATATGAACCGCCTGCGCGATGTGCACGATCTGTTGCACGTGCTGACCGGCTATGGCCGCGATGCGCTGGGCGAGGCATGCGTTTTGGCATTCACCTATCCGCAGCAACCGGCGCCGGGGCACCTGTTCATCGCCTGGATGGCGGCGTTGCAAATGAAGCTGCGCCTGAAAAGCCGCGCGCCGGTGCTGGGGGCGGTGCGCGAAGCATGGGCAAGGGGCAAGCCGTGCCCACGGCTGATGGAACAGCCGATCAGGGCGCTGCTTCCCTTGCCGCTGGAGGAAGCGCGGCGGCGGCTGGGGATCGTGCCTGGCGTGGTCTATGATCAGGCCCATGCCGTGTGGCGTACCGAGGGCATCGATCCGCGCGATCTGCTCAAGCACGCGCGGTAAAGCCCCTCCCGCTTGTGGGGCTAACGTTGCTTATGGCGTCCACCACCTCCCAACCCCCTCCTCTCAAGAGGAGGGGGAGCTAAGGCGCTGATCTAAAAGCCCCGTCCTGTTCAGAGGAGGGAGTTGGGGGTGGTGGGATGCCTAGCGCGACACGCGCGGAATCAAGCTTCCATCCAATCCCGGAAGAACGCCTCGTTGGCTTCGCGCAAGGTAGCAAGCGAAACGCCGGCCACGGCCTGGCCACCGGTGACACCCAGTTTCACCGCGCCGGGCAGGTCCACGCCGGCAGGCGTGGTCACGACATAGCGCGACTGGTCTTCACCAAAGGCCTGGGCCGTGGTAAGCGGGGCGTCGAGCGTCACGCCGATCTTGCTGGCGAGCGCCATTTCGGTGAGCGCGACGAGCAGGCCGCCATCGGACACGTCGTGTACTGCGGTCACCTTGCCGTCGGCGATCCATTCGCGCACCTGTTCGCCATTGCGGCGCTCCAGTGCCAAGTCGACCGCCGGTGCTTCGCCTTCCTCGCGGCCGAGAATTTCGCGCAGATACAGTGACTGGCCCAAGTGCGTGCCCTGGGGGCCGAGCAACCAGACGGTTTCGCCTTCGGCCTTGAACGCGATGGTGGCCATCTGTTCATGGTCGAGCATCAGGCCCACGCCGCCGATCGCGGGAGTGGGCAGGATGGCCGAGCCGCCGCCGGTGGCCTTGGATTCGTTGTAGAGCGACACATTGCCCGAGACGATCGGGTAATCGAGCGCGCGGCACGCGTCGCCCATGCCTTCGAGGCAGCCCACGATCTGGCCCATGATTTCCGGGCGCTGCGGGTTGGCGAAATTGAGGCAGTTGGTAATGGCGAGCGGGGTGGCGCCAACCGCGCAGATGTTGCGGAAGGTTTCGGCCACGGCCTGCTTGCCGCCTTCATAGGGATCGGCAAAGCAATAGCGCGGGGTGCAGTCGGTGCTGATCGCCAAGGCCTTGTCGGTGCCGTGCACACGCACCACGGCGGCATCGCCACCGCTTTTCTGCAGCGTGTCGGCGCCGACCTGGCTGTCGTATTGCTCGAAGATCCAGCGGCGGTTGGCAAGGTCGGGGCTGCCGATCAGCGTGACCAGGTCTGCGCCGATGTCCGCGCTTTCGGGCAGGGCTTCCAGCGGCGCCGGCTTGGGGCTGGGCACGTGCGGGCGATCATAGAGCGGCGCGTCGTCGGCGAGCGGGTCGAGCGGAATGTCGCAGACCACTTCGCCGTTCCATTCCAGCACCATGTGGCCGGTGTCGGTCACTTCGCCGATCACGGCAAAGTCCAGTTCCCACTTGCGGAAGATCGCCTCGGCCATCGGCTCCTTGCCGGGCTTCAAGACCATGAGCATGCGCTCCTGGCTTTCCGAGAGCATCATCTCATAGGGCGTCATGCCGAGTTCGCGGCAGGGCACCATGTTCATGTTGAGGCGAATGCCCGCGCCGCCCTTGCTGGCCATTTCGACCGAGGACGAAGTGAGGCCGGCCGCGCCCATGTCCTGGATCGCGACGATCGCGTCGGTCGCCATGAGTTCGAGGCAGGCCTCGATCAGCAGCTTTTCGGTGAAGGGGTCGCCCACCTGCACGGTGGGGCGCTTTTCCTCGCTCTTTTCGTCGAAATCGGCGCTGGCCATGGTTGCGCCATGGATGCCGTCGCGCCCGGTCTTCGATCCGACATAGACGATCGGATTGCCCAGGCCCGTGGCAGCGGAGTAGAAGATTCGGTCGGTATCGGCCACGCCCACGGTCATCGCGTTGACCAGGATGTTGCCGTCATAGGCCTTGTGGAAATTGGTTTCGCCGCCAACCGTGGGCACGCCCACGCAGTTGCCGTAGCCGCCGATGCCCGCGACCACGCCCTGCACAAGATGCTTCATCTTCGGATGGTCGGGCCGGCCGAAACGCAGCGCGTTCATGTTGGCCACTGGGCGCGCGCCCATGGTGAACACGTCGCGCAGGATGCCACCAACGCCCGTGGCCGCGCCCTGGTAGGGTTCGATGTAGCTGGGGTGGTTGTGGCTTTCCATCTTGAAGATGGCAGCCTGGCCATCGCCGATGTCGATCACGCCGGCGTTCTCGCCGGGGCCGCAGATCACCCAGGGCGCCGTAGTCGGCAGCTTCTTGAGGTGGATGCGGCTCGACTTGTAGGAGCAGTGCTCCGACCACATGACCGAAAAGATGCCCAATTCCACCAGGTTGGGCTCGCGCCCCAGCGCGCCGAGCACGCGGGCATATTCTTCTTCCGACAGGCCGTGAGCGGCGACGATATCAGGGGTGATCTGGGACATGGCAGCGCCCTTAGCCGCGTGCGCGCGTTTGCGCTAGAGCCTGAACGGCCCAAATGCCCGGTGACAGGCAAGCCTTCCCTGCCAGAGCGGGCTTGACCGGCTTGGCGCACCCGGCCATTGCTGGCGCCGATGGCAAGCACACCCGATATCGCCGCGCTCAGCTTCGAGGATGCGCTGAAGGAACTGGAAGTGGTGGTCCGCCGCCTGGAAAGTGGCGAGGCGCCGCTCGACGAGTCGATCGACCTTTACACCCGTGGCGAGGCCCTGCGCACGCATTGTCAGGCACGGCTCGATGCAGCCCAGGCACGAATCGAGGCCGTAGTGGCCGATCGCGAAGGGCGTCCCGCAGCAACGCGGCCGTTTGACGGAGCCTGAATACCATGGCGGCGCCAGAGAGTCGGTTGGACCTGCTCAAGCCCGCGCTTGCGGCCATCCAGGCCGATGTCGACGCCAGCTTCGATGCGCTGTTGCCGATCCCCGGTGACCCGCGTGACCGCCTGGTGGAAGCCATGCGCTATGCGACGATCGGCGGCGGCAAGCGGTTGCGCCCTTTGCTGGTGACGGCAACGGCCGCGATGTATGGCGTCGACCGTCAAGCTGCGGTGCGAGCTGGCACGGCGCTGGAAGCGATCCATGTCTATTCGCTGATCCACGATGATCTGCCCTGCATGGACAATGACGACCTGCGCCATGGCAAGCCGACTGTGCACAAGGCGTTTGACGATGCCACCGCCGTGCTGGCCGGTGATGCGCTTCATGATTTTGCCTTCGAAGTGCTGTCTGACCCGGCGATGAGCGGCGATCCCTTCGTGCGGGTGGAATTGATCCGCACGCTGGCGGTGAACAGCGGCACCCATGGCATGGCCGGCGGCCAGATGATGGACATCGTTGCCGAGACGACGACGTTCGACCTGCCCACGGTCACGCGGTTGCAACAGCTCAAGACGGGCGCCCTGTTGGCAACGGCGGTGGAAATGGGCGCCATCCTCGGCCGCCTGCCGCCCGAAGGCCGCACCCATCTCCGCGGCTATGCGCGCGATATCGGCCTGGCGTTCCAGATCGCCGACGACTTGCTCGATGCCGAAGGCGATGAAGCCGCCGCCGGCAAGGCGCTGCGCAAGGATGCGGTGGCCGGCAAGGAAACCTTCGTTTCGCTGCTCGGCGCCGAGCGCGCGCGCGAACAGGCGCATATCCTGGTCAACCAGGCCATTGCGCATCTAGGCAGCCATGGGGCAGAGGCTGACCTGCTGCGCGAACTGGCGCGCTTCATCGTTGAAAGGAACCACTGATGACGTCGCGCGTGGGCATCTATCCGGGCACGTTCGACCCGATCACGCTGGGCCATCTCGATATCATTCGCCGTGGCGCCAAGCTGGTTGACCAGCTGATCGTGGGCGTGACCACCAATATGTCGAAGAACCCGATGTTCACACCGGACGAGCGCATGGACATGGTTCGGCGCGAAGTGGACGAGCAGGGCATCGAGAACGTGACGGTGGTGGGTTTTAACGCGCTGCTGATGAAGTTTGCCGAGGCGCAGGGTGCCAGCGTGATCGTGCGCGGTCTGCGCGCCGTGGCCGATTTCGAATACGAATATCAGATGGCCGGCATGAACCAGCAGCTCAACGACCAGATCGAGACGGTCTTCCTGATGGCCGATGTCAGCCTGCAGCCCATCGCATCCAAGCTGGTGAAGGAAATCGCGTTGTTCGGCGGCGATATCTCGGGCTTTGTCACGCCGACCGTGCGTGACGAAGTGGTGGCGCGGGTGGAGAAAATCGGGCGTTTGGGCGACTACTGAGCCGCGCGCGACATTTATGGCCCAATCGTTCATTGCAGTGTCAGCGCGCTGCGCCTAATCGGCGTTTCAAATTTCGTATAATTCAAATCCCCAACAAGGATCGCACGCTTGATGATCGCCCGTTCCGTTTCCAAGGCCTTGATGGGCGCTGCGCTGGCAGCCACGGCGATCGCCTATGGTGTGGCGGCAGGTCCGGCCATGGCGCAAAGTCAGGGGCAGAAGGCGCCGGCCCAGCCGTTCAAGATCGACAAGGTCGTGCCCGAGCACCAGATCACCTATGCGGTGGATACCGATCCCGCCCACGATCCTGAAAACGTCCTGGTGCTGGACTTGTCCAACGGCGGCCGCGTGCTCATCCGCCTGATGCCGCAATGGGCGCCTCACCACGTGGAGCGGATCAAGACACTGACCCGCCAAGGCTTTTATAACGGCATCATCTTCCACCGCGTGATCGATGGGTTCATGGCGCAGACCGGCGATCCCACGGGCACGGGGCAGGGCGGTTCCAAGCTGCCCGACCTTCAGGCCGAGTTCAACGATGCCCCGCATATGCGCGGCACGGTCTCGATGGCCCGCACCAACGAGCCCAATTCGGCCAACAGCCAGTTCTTCATCGTGTTCTATCCGCGCTTTGCGCTGGACCACAAATACACGAACTTCGGCCGCGTGATCAGTGGCATGGATGCGGTGGACACGATCGTCCGGGGCGAGCCGCCCAGCAACCCGACCAAGATCGTCCAGGCCTCGATCCTGGCCGACAACAAGCCGCGCCCGGCACCGATGCCGGCAGCACCGGCTGGTGCGATCACGGGCGATATGCTGAGCAAGTCTCGCACGAACTGAGCGCCGTTCGACAGGCTAGCCTTGTCTCCCCTTCTCTAACCAGGATGGGGATGGCGTCTGTTCCGTTCGGGCTGCGCTTGTCGAAGCCTCTCGCCGCCCAACGCTTGCCCTGCGCCGCCGCCCCGGCTAGCGCGCAAGCCCATGCGTGTTGACCTTTTCGACTTCGAACTGCCGCCCGAAAATATCGCCCTGCGTCCGGCTCGCCCACGCGATGCGGCCAAGCTGTTGCAGGTGGCAGGCGGCGCGGCGTTGACCGACCATGTGGTGCGCGATCTGCCCGGCCTGTTGCGCGCGGGTGACGTGCTGGTTTTCAACGACACGCGCGTCATTCCCGCCCAGCTCGAAGGGCGCCGCGGTGAGGCACGGATCGGCGCGACGCTGCACAAGCGGCTCGACCTGCGGCGCTGGCAGGCCTTCATCCGCAACGGCAAGCGCCTGCGCACGGGCGATACGATCGATTTCGGCGCCGGCGTTTCCGCCATGGCCGAAGCGCGCCATGACGATGGCAGTTGGACGTTGTTTTTCCCCGGCGAGGAGCCGGTCGAAGTCTTGCTGGAGCGCGCTGGGCGTATGCCGCTGCCGCCGTATATCGCCGGCAAGCGCGAGACCGATGCGCAGGATCGCAGCGACTATCAAACGATGTTCGCGCAAAAGGATGGCGCCGTGGCAGCGCCCACGGCCGCGCTTCACTTCACGCCCGAACTGATGGCGGCGCTGGCCACGGCCGGCATCGCCCACGAAACGCTGACCCTGCACGTGGGCGCCGGCACGTTCCTGCCGGTCAAGGCCGATGACACCGCCGACCACCAGATGCACGCCGAATGGGGCCGGATCGAGCCAGAGACGGCCGCCCGTCTCAACGCCGCACGGGCGGCCGGTGGGCGCATCATTGCGGTGGGCACCACCAGCCTGCGCTTGCTGGAAAGCGCGGCAGACGAAGCGCGGGTGATCCATCCCTTCGAAGGCGACACGGCAATCTTCATTACGCCCGGCTATGCCTTCAAGGCGATCGACGGGCTGATGACCAATTTCCACCTCCCCAAATCCACGCTGTTCATGCTGGTTTCGGCGCTGATGGGGCTGGAAACGATGCAGGCTGCCTATGCCCACGCGATTGCCCATGGCTATCGGTTCTACAGCTATGGCGATTCCAGCTTGTTGCTGCCCTAGGTCGTGAATCCATAAATGGCGCCGCCGAGGTTTGAGGCCAAAGGCCCCGTCGTGAGGAGAAAGCGCGCAGGAATATCGGCAATATTTCAAGTGCTTTCGACGCTGCGAGGGGGCCTTTGGGGCAAATCCCGAAGGGACGCCAAAATGGCTTCCATCTCGGCCCAAAGTGCCC
>Ga0065704_10000353_pt1 | contig 27967 bp, 31 predicted proteins | sample SwiRhicommuniRL2_FD_59091 | JGI IMG/M metagenome (GOLD analysis project Ga0065704, IMG submission 59091) | Switchgrass rhizosphere bacterial communities from Rose Lake, Michigan, USA - RL2 v2 (version 2) | ecosystem: Host-associated > Plants > Roots > Rhizosphere > Soil | place: East Lansing, MI | reverse complement strand
TGGATTCGACGGGATTTGCGAAACCCAAGGTGCATGCCGAGGGGCGGTTTGCCTCGTAAAAAGCCGCAAAAAAATAGTCGCAAACGACGAAAACTACGCTTTAGCAGCTTAATAACCTGCTAAGAGCCCTCTCTCCCTAGCCTCCGCTCTTAGGACGGGGATCAAGAGAGGTCAAACCCAAAAGAGATCGCATGGATGTCCTGCCTGGGGCTGAAGTGTTAAAACTAATCAGGCTAGTCTGGTAGTGGCGTGTCAGTCCGCAGGTGCCAGGCGAATGTAAAGACTGACTAAGCATGTAGTACCGAGGATGTAGGAATTTCGGACGGGGGTTCAAATCCCCCCAGCTCCACCAAATAAAACAAGGGGTTACGTGAAAGCGTAGCCCCTTTTTCTTTGCCAGTGGCGGCAAAATGGCGACAGCCGTTTGGCTGTGGCGGCACCAGGTAATAAAAAACCCGCCAGTGGCGGGTCAGTATGCAAACTGTTCCTGCAGCCCTTTCGGGTGCGGTGGAGCCGAACTCACTTTCTCAGGTCGGCATACCGAGCGCACAAAAGTCTCATGGGTTACGAAAGTGTGCCCACACTCAATATTGGTGCACTGGTTGTAGCGTTCCTTGGTTTCACTGGAGACCTGGAAGCTACTTCGCGTATGTGCAGAGAGTCCGCACAATGGGCAATTCATCATCTTCATTAACCTCCGCTCACTTTTGCTGATTTCGCAATAATGATACACCATTATTCAATAATGAGAACCCATCATTCAATTTCGAACTCATCTATTTTCACTTCGAGATCCAGACTGGTCGTAAACCCGTTATCCGGGCTGACGGTATGCGTCAGGGTGGTGATGGTCCATTCTGCATCATCAATAGGCTGCTTAAAGCCGCTCACCTTCACCGGCATTTCGGTGTAGAGATCGACCCGGCCTTCTGCCAACTGCAGGGAGAAAGACGCTACCCCGCGCTGCAGACGTTCCCACTGCATCTTTGCTGCACGCTCTGCATTACTGCGGTTGGCGTAGGTCCGATTCAGGACCAACACGTTTTCATCCGTTCCCACCAGATAATCACCCTGCTTCGCCTCCGGCTCTTTGGGCGCGGCGGTTTTCTTGCGGCGTCGCTTCACCTGAGTGGTTTCTTTCTTCTTCGGTTCACGAGTATGCAGCCAGCTGGCGATGACGCCGGTGTATGCCCCACGATCTGCCAGGGTGAACCGGTGACCATCACCTGCCTGCCGGGTAATGGTAATAACCGGCAGCGGCTTGCCGCTGGCCGTTCTACCCTGCCCCTGTCGAATAAACAGCAGGTTCCCGTCCTTCACGGAGGCAATCGCGCCGTACTGGCGCGCCAGCTTCATCAGGAAACTCGCATCGCTTTCGTTGGTCTGGTCCAGATGGTCCAGCGCTTTTTCCGTCAGGTCTTTACCCAGCGCCAGTTTCAGATTGTGGCGGGAAGCAATTTCCTTCACCACCTCGCCCACCGTGGTCTGATGCCAGGACTTTTCACGCCGGGTGTTCAGGGTTTCGCGGAAGTCAGCGCTGCGGGCGCGGATGGTCAGCCGGTCAGGTGAGCCGCTATGCTCAATCTCATCCACGGTAAACACCCCTTTCGGGAACAACGGCTGTCCTTTCCAGCCCAGCGCCAGGTGAATCACCGCCCCCCGACGCGGCAGAACAATCATTCCGTCCGCGTCGTCCAGCTCCAGATCGAGCTGGTCCGCCTCAAACCCTCGGTTGTCGGTCAGCGTCAGTCTCATCAGGCGCGCGTCCATCACCGTCGTCACATCTTTGCCTTCGATGGTGATACTGAACGCCGGGCTTTTACTGGTCAGGTTCATGAGATCGGAATTCAGATTCATGACAGCAGCCCTCCCGCCATATTTTTCACCTTACCAATCGCTGAGGTAGCCGTGTCCTGCAGGTTGCTGAGCTGGTCGCTCAGGCTGCCGAACATCTCAGACAGCGATTCATCCACCCGTTTCAGGGTTAGCATGAACTCAATCCGGCGCGGCATCCCGCTTTCGAAAAACTCTGTTTTGGTCTGGCTCAGGCTCTCGATCACAAACATGCCGTAGATAGTCCCGCTGCCCTCAATCAGCGGCCACGCTTTCCCCAGCTCCGCCATCTGCTCCAGTGCCAGCAGGGACAGCCTGCCGCCGGTGATTTCCGGCAGCAGCACACCGGACAAAGTAAGTGAGTCGTTATCCGGGCCGAGAAACTGCGTGGACGGGCGACGGTTCACCCGGCTGTTGGCAGCGTGCCGCCAGCTGCGCTGGTACTGCAGCTCCTGATACGGCACGGTGCGCAGCATAAAGACGTATAAACCCAGCACCATCATCATGAATCGTATCCCCCCTGATCGCTGTAGTTGCTGCGGGCCTTCGCCCTTGCCCGACGTTCGCGCTCATCGAGCTGTCGTGCCACCTCACGGGCAATGTCCTGCGCGCTCTGCCCCGGCTGGGCGGTGATATGGATTGGTGCGTTAATCTCATAGCGGATCACCGGCGGAGGACTGTTCGCCTTCACGGTCTGCGTCTGGTAAGACCTGACCGGAAGACTGAATGGGTGCAGCGGAGCCGCCTCTGCAGGCGCTGCCGCTACACCCATCGCTCCGGCCACCACGGACGCCAGCGCGGCGGTGCGTCGCCTGCTGGTTACGTTTGCCGGACCGTTGACGATTTCCGGGCCATTCTCGCCCACGATGCCAAACTGACCGCGCGGTATAGCCCCGCCGTTGTCGTACATTCCCGCATATCCCATCGAGGGGAAACCGCCTGGCGGCAGCACAACCTTGCCGTCACTGTTCACCGTCGCGGGCTGTTGCCGCGTCACCTGTTCCGGCAGCTTCGCTTTTGCCGCTTCCTGGCTGACGATGCCGAGTTTTTCCAGCAGCCATGACACACCCGATTTCAGCGACTCCAGCGGGTGCATCACCATGTTGAGACCTTCGGCCAGCGCCTCACCAAAGCTGCGGCCCATCGCCGCCGCACTGCTCAGCTCTTCGGCCGTGGATTTCACCGGTGCCAGCAAATCAGTGAACCATCCCCACAGCGCCTGCACTTTGTCGCCTATCCACTGAAACACGGGTCGCAGCGGTTCAAAGGCGGCACTGATGGGCGCGGCAGCCGCTTTGAATCCTTCCACCACGCCGCCCAAAAAGGCGCTGATGGGCTGCCAGTGTTTCCAGATAACCAGCGCCACACCTGCCAGTGCCGCTACAACCAGCCCTACCGGACTGAGCAGCGCGCCCAACAAACCGGAAATGCCGTACAGCGCCACGCGCAGCATGGCCAGCGGACCGGAGACAAGAAAGCGCAGCACGCCACCGGCAGCGGAGAGTCCACCGCGCAGCACTGCCAGCGGGTTCATCATTGCGCCGATAACATTACGAATGCCCGCCATTCCGGCGCGGAATACCGCAAGTGGCGCACCGGCAACCGCTTTCAGCGCGTTACCCGCCAGCCCGGCAGAATGGTGCAGGGCATTCAGCGGCGCGCTCAGCAATCCGACAGAGCCCCCAGAGGACGCCATTCCCCGACGCAACAGGGAAAGCGGGGCACCCGCCAGCCATGACAGCGCGCTGCCGGTACGTGTTACTGCAGCCGTCACGGAAGGCAGGGTTTTCACGCCCAGCATCGACAGGCCAAAGCGGATCACCGCCAGCGGTCCCAGCACGGCCGCGACAGCCACCGCTAACGTGCCGAGCACAATGGTGATCGCGGCAGTCGCTGCCGCCACTTTCATCAGCGTGCCTGCCAGCTGTGGATTTTGTTCCACCCAGTGGCGCAGCGCTCCGGTGACACCTTTCACGGAGTTCATGATATCCAGCAGCGGCTGGCGCAGGGTTTCGCCCAGGCTGCTGAACGCGTTTTGCGCCCCCGTTTTGACCATCAACCACTGCGCGGAAAGTGAATCCTTGTTGATATCGGATTCTTTCTGCATCGAGCCGTTCGCATCTCCACCGGCGGTAAGTCTGAGCTGGCGCTGAAGCTCCGGCAGGTTGTTCGCAAGCTTCGCCGCATCATCGCCAAACTCTTTGCCAAACAGCATCGTCATGGCGGACAGGCGCTTGTCCTGCGGCAGATGATTGACCTTCTCCAGCACGCGCTGGATGGTGCCGATGGCGTCCGTGGTCATCTGCTTCTCAATCTCTGCCGGATTGAGTTTGAGCAGGTCCATGCCTTCGAAGAAGCGCTTGCTCTGCATGGTGGCAATCGACAGTTCGCGCACCATGGCATTCGACGCGCTGGCGGCAATTTCTGGTGCAGCACCTAATGACAGGAAGGTGGAGCCGAGCGCGGCGGCCTTGCGATAGTCCAGACGGTCCGCCACGCCCCCCATGCGCTGCAGCACGTCGATAATGTCCGCGCCCTTTGACATGGCGTTATCGTCCAGGTAGTTCAGGGCATCGCCCAGCTGTTCAATGTTGCGGGTCGGCACTTTATACAGACTGGCGATTTTCCCCAGCCCTTCGGACAGCTCATCGGCAGGCAGTTCGAACGCCGTGGACGCTTTGGCCGCCGTGCTGGCGAAGGCCAGCAGGTCGCGCTTCTGGTCTGCCCATGAATCGTTCGGGTTCGCCACGTTCATGCGCGCCCCGCCCTCAACCAGCGCGGCATAATCCACCGCGCCGTTTTCCATCGGCAGCTTTTCACTGGCGGCTTTGATGGCGTCCTGCATTTCGTAGAACCTGGCGGTGCGGTTGCCGTTGTCATCACGCAGGCCGTTGACCTGCTTTGCCACGCCCTTCATGGCGTCTTCCATGCTGGCGTAACTTTTCACCGCCGCCATCACCGGCGCGCCCATGCCGACGCCCGCCGCCGTGGTGGTCGCTCCGGCTCCGGCGATGCGATCCCGCACTTCCAGACGGCGGGAATACTGATCGCGGACTGCATTCATCCGGGCCTGCTGCTCGCCCAGGCGTTTCAGGGATTTCATCTGACGGTCCAGCACCTGGCGGGTTTCGTCGGCGTTCTGCCGTAGTTCCCGCTGCGCGCTGCTGAGCTTTTTCGTATCCAGCCCGGCCTCATTGAGTGCAAGACGCTGACGCTGCACCGACTGGCGCAGGCCGTTATATTTACCCTGCAGGTCAGTGACGCGGCTTTTTGCCTGCTCCAGCAGTCGGGACTGCGCCGCCGTCGGGCGGTTGGTGGCAGAAAACTGCGTGGCAAGTTTTGCCGCTTCTTCGCGGGCGGCTTTCAGGCTGTTACCGGTGACGGCCAGCTGCGCACTGGCTTTGCGAAAACCGTCAATCCTGCCCGCCTGGGTATCTAACTCTTTAAGACGGGCGCGGCTTTGCTGGACGGCAGTTGCCAGCTCCTTCGAGCTGGCCTGCGCGGATCGGAATGGGCGGGTGAGCTTATCAACCGCATTAAGAATCACCTGCAGGCGCAGGTTGTTGTCACTCATCGCTGGCCCCGCTTCGCTGAATGGCTTTGTGTCGCCACTCCAGCACGTCCGTTAGCGGCATAACGTCAGTGACGGACGGCGACCAGTGAAAGATGGTGGCAATGTCTGCCACCAGGTCATCAACCGTCAGGCTGTCGGCAAACCGGCAAGCACCGACTTCTTCAATAAAAAAGTCACCACCTCAACCGACAGCGCGGTGAGATCGGCGGGGTCCAGCTCCGCCATTTCCTGCGCGGTCAGGGTCGGCGTGGAGATACGCGGGATGACGGTCATCATCGCGCCCACGTCCATATCCATGATGGCCTGCAGGCGGGTGCCTCGCAGCGCGCCGGACTGCGGTTTGCGCAGCACAATTTCGGTGATTTCAGTCTTGCCACGCGTGATCGGCGTATCCAGCAACACGGTCTTTTCGGTTGGTTTATCGCTCATGTTCATGTCCTGTTAGTGGGTACTGGCGCGGATGCCCGCGCCGTTCAAGTTATTCAGAGGCCGAGGGCATCACGGTGCGCTTCCATCAGGTCTACGCCGTCCACGATTTCAATCATGTTGACCAGATCGACCTCATAGAGCACTTCACCGTTGATGGTTAGCTTTGCGTAGCTGTTGGTGCTGCTGACTTTAGTGGTGCTGCTTTCGCCGGTCTTCCACTCGCCGGAATCCAGCTCTTTGTGACGTCCGCGCACGACCAGCTCGACGGCCTGCACTTCGCCGGTGTCATCACGCTGGATAGAGCCGGTAAAGCGCAGCTGGATGGCGTCCACCGTCGCTTTGCCCATCTGCTTAAACAGCAGCAGCTCGGTACCGCCGATGGAAAACTCCGTATCAATAGCGCCGTCATCCAGCCCCATATCCACGTCCACCGCGCCGGGCATCCCGCCGCCGCGATACTTCTCAAACTTGCGGGTGAATTTCGGCAGAGTCAGTGACTCGACGATCCCCTGCCAGTTGTTCCCGTCGTTAAACAGGTTCAGGTGTTTTAACTTGCGTGGTAAAGCCATGGTGTCCCCTTACGCACTGACCTGGCTGGAAAAGTCCAGCAGGTACTGATCGGTGATGCGCTGGCGCAGCATCAGATTTTCCAGCGGTGGCACCGGCGTGTAGTCGTAGTCGATAGTGAGCTTCCCGGCTTTCAGGGAATCTTTATCGTTCACGGACTCATCCAGCCAGCAGTCCGCTCCGATGATGTAGCCCTGCGTTTTCAGGCTGCGCAGTTTGGCGCGAATGCCTTCAATAATGTCGCGCGCCAGCGACGGGTTTAGCACGCCGTCCACCGCCCACATGTGCGCCTCGGCGATGGTGTCCGCCAGCACCTGTGCCGTACGGGTGTAGTTCTCAAAGGCAAACAGCGGATCGTCGCTCAGGCAGCGGGAACCCCAGAAGCGGAAGCCATCCTTGCGGATCAGCGTGGTGACGTCGTTCTGGTTGAGCAGTCCCGCGTCGGTTGCCGGGTCCTGCAGATCCCAGAACACGTCCGCAGACAGCCCGGTAACGCCATTCACGCCGACGTTGGACAGGGTTTTGTGCCAGCCGGTCTGCTCGTCAATTTTGGCGCGCAGACCGAGCGCACGGGCGGAAGCGTAGGCCGTCGCGTCGGCATTGAGCACGGTGTCAAAGTTGATGAAATCCGGCCAGATCAGCATCCCCTCGCGCTGGCTGAAATTGGCGCGATAGGCAATGGCGTCTTCCACCGTTGTGCAGCCGTAGGCGGACAGATAGGCAAACCCGCGCAGGCTCTGCGCCACGCTCAGCAGCTCAGTGGCAACCGCCTGCGTATCATGCCCCGGCACGCCAAGGATGCGCGGCTTCACGCCGAGCTGGGACTGTGCCGAGAGCAGCGCTTTCAAGCCCGTTTTTTTGCCGTCAGCGGTAACGCCGCCGATGATGTTGGAGGTGGTTTCCGCTTCGGTTTCGCCCTGGGCCACGCGCACCACAACGGTGACGGGTTTGGCCTGGTCGGCAATCGCATCCAGCGAACGGGCCAGCGTGCCGGACTCGCCCGCTTTGCCGCTGGCAGTCAGCACGTCAGTCAGCAGAACCGGTTTGTTGAGAGGGAACATTGCCGCATCGGCATCATCGCCGGTGCAGACCATGCCCACGATGGCGGTGCTCACCGTGGTAATGGGTCGGGTGCCTTCGTTGATTTCGACAACGCGCACCCCGTGGTGGTAATCCTGAGCCATAAGGCAGTCACTCCGTGTAGGGGGGGTGTGACTATGTTCAGATTGATACGCTCGCGGCGCACGCTTCGGGCTTTGTGTGGGGCGTGGCACAATGGGGATATAGAAATCCCCATGCTTATGGCCTTTGTGAGCTAGTTACTTTGTATTAAAGAAGTCACATGACGGAGATTCAAAAAATCCTCTTAACCGCCGACTTGCTTTTTACTTTGTTCCATTTTTCTTTCTCTCCTTTCATTTCTTTTCTGTTTACTCACTCGTTGCATCCAGCGTGAACATGCAAATAATACAGGAAGACAGATTACCAATATTATCACAGCGAATGAACGATCTGATGTCCAGTCTTTTGCATTACTATCGGAAAGTATTAAGAGAATTGTTGACGCGACACCTAACATCAATGGATCAACTGCCTCATCAGGGCCATCTGTTATTAACATGTATGCTAACTGAATCCCACATGATATTGCGAGCGCCGCTGCAACATACACCAATGTTTTTATTTCCAAAAAGTAATAAACGTAGGAGTGTGAACTTCTCAACTCATATGGATTTTGAGTAAAGACGCCAAACGTTTGAAGCATCTCAAAGAAACCCTTTGATAGAAGAACTATTACCAATGCTAGGAATATAATTTTCTGCAAGCGAAACTGAAAATTGTTGGCAGCACCACTAATTTCTTTAAGGGTTTTCCTATCAGTATTTTTAGAACTTGAGAATATAATCTCCAGTTCCTTAAATGAATCCCTAACCCCACCTAAAAAACAGCAAAAAAACCTCTTACCTATGGTTTTAAATCTATAGAACCTCAAACAAAAGTAAATAAAAAAAGCAACAGTAACGGTTGATATAACACCAGCGATATATTCAGAACTTATAATTAAACTCAAAAATTTATCGAAAAACAAAGTCAACCTCACATAAAAAATGGGAATTTGTTAATCATCATACATTAACTAATCATTGCTACAAAACGTTGTACATGAGCCATTTACTTTAGAATGATTATGCATGGAGACAGTTGGGGAGATTACCAATCAGGTAGGCTCGCTAGGCCACGAGACAACGGGAGCGGTGCTGGTATCCACACGAGTCAACAGGACGCGGTATTTTCGCCACCCGTTGAAAGCGGCTTTTTCCTCATCCGTTGCCATATCCAGATCAACCGCATCCTGCAAAGGGGCGATTTGCTCGCTGGCGTCTTTAATCAACGCAGCTTTCATTGCCTCTGCTGCCACGACCTCCGCCTCTTGTCGCGTGGCCTCATCCGTCACCCAACACTCACCGTTCCATTTATCGTAAGGAGTCGCAGGTTCGTAAATAGTCGTATTCGAAGGGTAATCACCCGGTGCTGTAATTTGTAGGGGGTCACCAGTTTTAGTATTCCAGACGGTTTCACCGCGATGATCGGCCTTATATTCCCACCCGGTCAACTTGCCGTTTCGGCAGACAACATAACCACTCTTTGCTGACAGCGGTTTGTCGGTGCAGGCGTTTGCCGGGATGCCTACGCCAATCGGGATGTATTCAGTTGACTGAGACAAATACACCCGTGTCTGGTTGTCGTAGTTGAATACAACAATTTCACCTGCGACAACGGCAAAGCCATTTTCAAATACTGCTGTTTGCATTATGCAGCCCTCACGATGTAGTTGAATGCGATGTTACGGGAACGAGTTTCCCCTGCGGTATTAACAACGCGCGAAGCATCCAGGGTCCAGCGGGAGACTCCATAGCCACTGCCAGTGGATGAAACAAGACCTGTAGTTAACCCGGTGTTCACCTGAGTAAACGCACCGCCTGTCTCGACTGAGCTAAATAGCTGAAGTTGGCCCATTGTTCCCGTGATATTTTGCATAGCGAAGTTTTGCGCACTCAATAACGCTCGCCCGGCATCCACACCGCGCCCATCATCCCAACCACGCATAAATTCTCCGCGTAAGTCAGGCAATTTGAGGCTTGGGTAAGCCACAGCCAGCTTAGGATATTGCACAGCAGTAAAGGCCGCCCCGTTGCATTTGAGCCATCCAGCAGGCGCTGCCGCGAGAGGCCAGGGAATCGGCACACCCACAGGTAGAGCAGAACCGGCACCTAATCCGAGGTTATTCAGGAATGCGGCAACGTCTGCAATATCAGTGCCGTTGGCGGATTTATCCATTTTCCCCGCCAGCGCATTGGTCATAGTAGTGGCAAAATTCGGATCGTTGCCCAGCGCTGCAGCCAGCTCATTCAAAGTATCCAGCGCGCCGGGGGATGAATTAACCAGGGCCGCAATGGCTGCCTGCACAAACGCCGTGGTGGCAAGTTGAGTTGTATTATTTCCTGCTGCTGCCGTCGGCGCTTTTGGCGTACCGGTTAACGTCGGGCTGGCCTTGGGTGCGTACTGCGGGTGCGGATCAGCGGCAGCAAGATGTTTCGCCATCTGGTCATCTATGTAAACCTTCAACTCCAACACCCTCTCATCGACATACTTGCGCGTTGCCAGCACCACGGAGGGGTCGATTTTCAGGGTGACATTTTCGGTGCTACTGGTGATTAGCACCATGCGCACGGTCTGCGTGCGCCCGCTCCCCTCGGCCAGCTGCGGCTTGTAGCTCTCCGGGCAGTTGCCGACGGCAATCAGCGCGCCGGTGTCATCAAACAGACCAACCTCGCGAATCCACCACCCGCCCTCCGTTTCGGGGATCACCTGCTCAGCAATAATCTGGCTGCTGTTCTGCGGGTCGATGTACAGCATATTGAGATCGGCCCGGCGCTTTTCAGCAACCAGCTTTGTCTGTTGGGCGTTAGGTGTCGGCAGCATACCGCCGCCATCGCCTACTGCCATCCGGGTAATGTTCAGCGGCACGCCGAGCGCGGCGGAACTTGCCAGCTTCGCCGCGCCGATCTCCGTCAGCAGGGTATAGAATTTTGCGCTCATGGATTCACTCTCACTGTGTCAATTACGTGGACCGCCCCGCCCTGATAAGCGGTGCCGCTGGAAATAATGGTTTCATTGATGTACGGGTAAATCGTGATTTCTTCACCGGTATAGGTGGCTGCGCCGACAAAATACGGCCCGCTGGTCTGCAGGTTAATGGACATGCCTATCAAGTGGCGGCTGCAGGGTTTGGCGTCACTGATGAGCCGCTCCAGCTCCAGATAGGTTTCTTCCGTGATGCCCTGGTCCTGCACGCCGATATCCAGACGAAACGTGCCAGGCTGCTCGCCGGTCTGCCACCATTCGATAATGCGGATCAGAAAGCCGAACGGCTCCACCACGCGACGCACGGCGCTGGTTGTACCTTTATGCTGATGGATATAGAACGCATCCTGGACCACCCGACGCTTGACGCTTTCCGCCCAGCTCTCGTCCCAGCGGTCCACGGAAAACGCCCACGCCAGATACGGCAGAAAACTGATCGGACAGGTTATCGGGTTCCACAGGTCACGTAGCGACACCTCAAGCCCGGAAATGCCGCTGCAGCTCTGCGCCAGTCGGCGCTCAAGCGGCGATGAGCCGGGCGGCAGCAGGCTATTCATCCGTGCCCCCGTTGGTCACATTCCACTGCGTGCAGGAGGCGGCCTGCGTTTTGTCCAGCACCACATCAACCAACGGAGAAGCCAGCTCCACGCGCTGGACACCTTCGACATGCAGCGCGGCATACAGGGCGCTGCGGCGGATATCACGTCCGAGCCGCGTCTGGCTGGCGATGTATTTCTGCAGGCTGGCTTTTGCCGCCGCCATCACCGGCTCCGCTTCCGGTCCCGGATAAAGAAACACCGTTGCCTCAACGCTGTACGGAATAATTTCGGCGCTGCGCACCATCAGGCGATCCGCCACCGGGCGCACGCTCTCGCTGTTCAGCGCCTTTTCAACCACGGCCAGCAGGTCATTCTCTGCCGTGCCGTCGCCTTCGCGGCTCAGTACGGTCAGCACGACCTCCGCCGGTGCCGGGCTAGTTGCGCTGGCATCTGCCACGCGTCCGTCCGCACTTCTCGTGTGAAACTCATAGGCCGCCGTAGGCCCCGCAACGGACAGACCTTCGAACGCGGCAGGCACGCGCAGGCGCAGCGCGTCGTCGCTTTCCATCACTGCGGCAACCGGCGGCACTGCGTCGTTGTCGGCTGGCGTTACCGTCAGGCGGTTGACGTTGTAATTGGCGGCGAGCTGGTCCAGATCGCCACCGAGGGCATACGCCACCATGACCGCCTGCGCGGCCTCGTTGATACGCTGACGCAGCAGCACTTCGCGGTAAGTGCTTTCCTGCAGCTGCTTGGTGATGGGTTCAGATTCCAGCGCGAGCGTGCGGGCGACTGCCGCCTGCTCATCCACCGGATAGAGCGCCACAAAGGCGGCTTTGCGCTCCGCCAGAAGCGTTTCAAAATCCGGCACGTCCACAATCTGCGGCGCGGGGAGCTGGGAAAGGTCAATGACCGCCATTGTCTGCTCCTGTTGATACGGAAAGAGAAACCGGCGCGCCGCTAGTGCGTTGCCCGGTAAGGTCAAGGACCATGGAGCCGTCAAAATTGGTACTGATGGTGATGGCGTCCAGCGTCAGGCGTGGCTCCCAGCGGCTCAGGGCCATATACACCGCCGACATGATCTGCAGGCGTAGCGCCGGGTTCTGCGGCTGGTCAATCAGGACGGACAGCAGGGAGCCATATTCCCGGCGGGCAACGCGACTGCCCTGCGGCGTCAGCAGAATATCGCGCACCGACTGACGCAGATGGTCCGTGTCCGTAATGGCTTTCCCGTTGCTCTGACTCATGCCGAGATACAGCGTCATACCGGACCTCCCGACGTGTCGCCGCCCTTCATGACTTTGATATGGGCATGGTCATCGACCACGATCCCGTTGGAACTCATAGGGCCGCCGCCCTGGGTTACTGCGCCGTTGATCACCACTTCGCTGTTGATGCGCGTGGTGTCGGCCTCCACGACAAACTCCGAGGTTTTGAATGTGATATTGTCAGCCGCCTCGATCACCATGGATTTGATACCTTTGACGAACCAACGCCCGGTGGCGGGTTCGTACTCAAACCAGCCCCCGTCCGGGTAATGCGTCACGCAGCCGTCCACGGAATCCGACGGCGGCGCAAACTGGCTGGAGTAGATGGCAGGCAGCGCAAAAGCCGTTTCGAGATTACCGCCCATGCTCAGGACCACCACCTGCTCATCCGGTGACGGGCACCACCATGTACGGGCACCACCGGCACGTAGCGTCAGCCAGTTAATCCAGTTGGTTTCGAGGTCGCCCACCTTCACCCGGCATAGCCAGTTCTCCCGGTCCACTTCGGTCACGGTGCCGGTGCGGATCAGGTTGGTGATAAGGCGCATGATTTCTGTGAGGTGTGCGTTCATTCACTTAGGATGTCGATTTGTCGACTTTTACGATAGATTAGGTAGATTGTGTGCTGCATGGCACAATTCGGACTGGGAAAAACAAGATGGATGATGAAGACAAATATTATCAGCGCACACTCTTTGCACTTGAGAGGCGGGCAAAAGTTACAAAACTTGTAACACTGAGTTTTGTTTATATTATGTTCATATCTATGATTTTGGTCATTGGCGGAGTTGTGTCGATCAAGGCCAATAGTGATAATGCTGTAAGTAGATTCATTACTGGGATATTGGACAAAGACAAAATTGAATCGGCAAAAGCCATTAATGCTAGCTTGAATAAAATATTCGACCAAATAAATATGCCGAATCAAAACTCATCAATTCAAGACGATGAAAAAAAAGTCACTAGAAGAACACTTCAACCAGGAGATCTGGTTTATTTTAAAAAAGATACATCAGAAAAAATTGCCGACTCTGTCACATCAATTTTAGTCAGCTTTTCCATACTTATTTTTATTGGATATGTCATGCGGGTCGCCATGGTCTTTATTAAGTACCACATGCAACTTGGAACTGATTATGAAAACCAAAGAATTGCATTCCTACTTAGTAAAGGGCAACCCGAAGAATTTAGAATTAATTTAGAAGCGCTTCGAAACCATACTGTTGGATTTGACAAAACGCCCCTACCACCTCAAGAAAAAATAATTATGGGATTAATTGAAGCTGTTGGTGTTGCAAGAAAAAACACCAAAGGGGAGAGTTAGCTTCTCAACCAGTTTAATAAAATATCGCGCGTCAGTGCCTCCACTTCATCGTTAGCACCCAGCAGGCGTCGCTCTGCATAACGTACCTCCGGCTCCTCACGGCTTACACGATCACGTAAGCCATAATGATGCACCCGCGCAATCCGCTGCACCTTCCCTGCAAACTGCACGCTGGCTGAATCTGCGCTGGCGGCAGTTTTCAGGTATTTTGCCGTGCGTAACTTCGCAAACATCTGCCGCTTAATGCGCCCCTTTTTCGTCCGGGCAGTTACCTTTCGCGGCTCGTACCCGCTGCCGTCAGGGTTGCGCTGCAGGCGAATGTTGTTCTGCTGATTTCGGCACAGCTGCTGCGCCAGTTTCCGCATCATGCGCTGACGTGCGGCAGGCTCAAGATTTGCCAGCAGAGCTGTCAGCCATGCGTCCACCTTATGCAGATTATCCACGTTTCACCGCCCACATTTCTTCTGGTTCGTCGGGTTCTGGCTCCGCCTCAACAGTTGAGATCCCGCCGTCCGTATTGACCAGTACGCGCTCGGTCAGCTGCAGGTTCAGGCTGATATCACACGCGTCGTTGCGCAGAATATCCACCTCAAAGGTGAACATCTTTTCGCGCAGCTGCGGGTTGTTGATGGCATCCGTCTGATTCGCTTTCAGCCACAGCAGCACCGGGGCCATCAGCAGGTTCTGGTCGCCGCTGAAATCCTCAATCACCACGTTCAGGGTGTAACGGTATTCCCACGACATGGACCGCGCGCCAGTTGCCACCAGGGAGCCGTTATCCACGAACAGATGCAGCTTGTCCGGGTTATCGCGCAAATAAGGCACTGCCTTATTCAGGGCGTTGCGTAAGGACTGCGGTTTGTTCACTGTTTCGCTCCTGACACGCAACAATCGTGTCCACTTTGTCAGCACATACCGCCCAGGCGGCCTCGGTTTCATCCAGCATCGCGTTCAGATCGCCGTTAGTGCGCGGCGCTGACGGGTTCAGGCTGCACGGCGTCACTCTGGGACAACCATTTACGATAAGCTGCACCTCCGGCGAGGGCCGGACGTTCCCGCAGCCGGATAATGTCAGCAGGCAAAGGAGTGTCAGCCCAGCGGCGTAAATCCTCGTTTTCACGTTTTAGCTCCTCGATCCGGTGCTGCCGGTTACGCAGCAGCGCGGCTGTCTGCTCCGCTGCCGCATAAAGCCGCATCTGCTCCCGGCTGTTGGTTTCGGTCAGAATCGACAGGCCGATCAGCTGGCTATTTTTCTTCGCCAGCTCCTGCGCGTTGGTTGTCAGCGCCGTCTTCTGCGTCTCGATGGTGTGACCGGAATTATTGAGCCGCCACGACTGCCAGCCTAACAACGCAAGTGCCAGAGCCAGGATCACCGCCAATACACGCGTCATGCCCCAGCCCCTTTAAGACACCAGGCAAGCTCACGTGAGCGCCTGTTTTCCAGCCCTTTACTCCTTTGGCCATTTACATAAATCCAGCGGGGGAGTTGGTTGCACGCCTGCCACCATTGCTGGCGATTAATATAAGAGACCATTGTTGACCGGCAGATCGCACCCGTTCCGACATTGAAACCGATACTGATCAGGGCATCGTAAACATGCTGAGGTGGCTTAACCTGCAGGCAGGCTTCAATCCTTTTTTCCGTCAGCAACACGTTATTGATAAGCCCCTGCGCCGCCTGCCGTTCCGTAATGGTTTTGCCGGGCGTCACGCCGGACGTGTTGCCGATCCCGTCAGTCCAGACGCCTGCACTGCACTGATACGGCTGCAGGCGGCAGCCCTCGTAATCTGCAATCAGCTTCAACCCATCCACGGACGTATGAAGCGACTGAAAACCGGGCAGCGTGGCGGCAATAGCCAGCACCGCCCCGACCAGGCAGCGCTTAACGATTGAAGGATTCATATTCCCCCCGCGAGATTTTGCCGCCGCGCAGCAGTTTGAAAGACTGGTGTTTGTAGTACCAGTTGATCGCCAGCATCAGCACACCAATCAGCACGCCGCCGACCGTGGACGCATCCTTGAGCGACAGGTCGCCCAGCCAGGCCAGCAGCACGGCGATGCAGTAAGTGATAAAGGCGCTGACTCTCTCAAGCGTCATGATTCAGTCCCATAGCTGGACGGTCTGCACGGTGGTCGATGTCGGGAGATCCGGCAGCTCCACCTGCAGCCCGTGCGGTAAAAAGGGGCCATATTCAACCAGCCCCGGATTGGCCCGTAATACCTGCTCCGTGACACCCTGCGTGCGCCCGTAATGACGCCAGCACAGGGCGTCCACCGTGTCATACTGCTGCGCACGCACTTTCATCAGATAAGCTCCACCGTGCAGTGCGGCGCATCCTGCACCCGGCTGATGGCCCAGCGGGCATCCCGCCACAGGTCGCCGCTGGCCTCCGCCAGCTCTTCCCCGCGTTTCACCCCGGATGCCGTGGCGTCATAGTCCTGATAACGCTCATTGAGCACGGCGCGCGCCCAGCAATAGACGGCGTTGTGGTAGTGCTGGATACGCTCATTTTTGCCGTCGAGCACATCCGCCGGTACATCAGCCAGTGCCTGAAAGCCAAGCATTCGCTGGCGGTTGCGGAAATCGAACAGCTCCGCATTTACTTCGGAAATGGCGGTCAGCAGCACCTGCTTTAGGCGCGGCTGCGTCACCGTGCCGTCAGTGCGCATCACGCTGCGAAACTCCGACAGGCTCACATCCGGCCAGAACGGCGTGTTTTTGATGACCTCCGCCTGTTCCGGTGCCGGTTCGGGCGCAACAAACTTCATGCGGTCTTCTCCTGAATAAGTGGGCGGTGAACGGGATTTTGATAAGGCAAAGCCTGTCGCCATCCCGTGCCGCCCGTGCGCGGGGCACGTTCCGTCAGCGGTCGTTGCGCAGTCTGCGCTCCAGCCGCTCTTTGTCTTTCTTCACACCGCAGCGGGAGTCCAGCTGAAGCGCATGCGTGAGGTGATTCAGGGCTGAGACCGGGTTGTTCTCGCTCAGCACCGCGCCGATGGCTTTGTGCAGGCGCGCCCGTGACTGGTCCGGCATATCCTGCCCGATGGTCAGATCCAGAGCCTGCAGCAACAGGTTGGCGTCGAAAGGAGCTGCCGCCAGCATCGCGCTTTGCGCCGCGTCGGCCATTTCTTCGGCCAGTACGGTCTGCACGTTGCGGTTGCCGAGCGGCATCACCCAGCCGTGGCGCAGGGCATGGCGCCCGATTTCCAGCGCACCGGCATAATCCCCGGCATCTATACGCCACAGCATCACGTACATCAGGACGTCATCCTGCTGCGCGCCTCCGGCGGCCAGCACGCCGTCCGCCCAGGCGGCATATTTCGGCAGCAGCTCAACCTTGATCGCCGCCTTTTTCACCGTGGACTGGATGCCCTTGAGACGGCGACGATCTTCGGCCAGCTGGAGCAGCATCAGGTCATAGCCCGAGGCATGGCGAACACTGCCGCCCTCGCGGGCGGCCTGTTCAGCCTGAATGCGCAGGCGGTGCTGCCGTGCGGGACTCAGGCTCATGCGTTACTCCCCTGCAGGCGCGCTGAAATCACCGATGGTGATGTTTTCCACCAGGGCCGCGCAGCGGTAGTCTTCGACCACATAGGCCTCGTTCACCGATTCGAAGTTTTCAATGCGGTCACGTTTCGGGTTGTCGATAACCGAGCGGCGGCGGGTGTCTTCCTGCCAGTAGATGGACAGGTTATCCAGACGAGTGATCAGCACGGCGTTCGCCGGGAAGTACGGCGCGCGCACCGCCTGCAGGCCGCCCATGCGTTTCTGGCTGATGATCAGATCGGCGGCGATTTTCTCGCTGTTCTCCTGCTCTTTGTTGACCAGCGGGAAATACTTGTCGGATAACAGCTCGCGCCCACAGACCACAACCAGCTCGTCATCGTCCTGGAAAATAGGATCGATAAGCTCGTTGACTGCATCCATCACCAGCGCGTCAAGGTTGGCATACAAACCGCCCTTGCCCACTTTCACCGGTTCGATGGTCACGGTGCCGTCGTCTGCCGTTTTCGTGCCCAGCACGTTGTCCGGCGCGTCTTCGCGGATTTTCTGCAGCCATCCTTTGTTCACGTCCTGCAGCAGGACGTTCTCGCCGCGGTTGGAAGTCTTGGCGCGCTTCACGCCGTTGAAGCCGATCATGATGCGGTCCAGTGCCTGGCGCTTGACGATGGCGTTGCGGATACGCACCTGGAAGTCCTGGAACTTGGCCCACAGGTCCAGCTTCGCGTAGGTCAGCACGGTGTCGAAGTTGGTCTGCTCGCATTTGTACTCCACGTCCGCCATCAGCGTCGGATCGGTCGGTTCGCGCTCTTTGGTGGTGGTGTCGGTGGTACCGGCAATGGTGCTGCCGACGCCCAGGCCTAACAGCTGGCCGGACTGTTCAGCCACACCCATCACGTTAATCAGCGTCAGCAACGCGGCGGACTGCTGGATTTCATCTTCCAGCGTCTGGGACACCGACGGCTCCACGGTGAACTTGCTGGCAAGCTCGGTCACGGCCACACCGTTCAGGCGCGCCAACTGCTGCAGGTAGGCGTTAAAGGCAAAGCGGGTTTTCTGTTTCATGTGTTGGTTTGCTCCTCAGCAATTGGTCACGGTGCCAGCCGGGGCGTCACCGCCCGGCGCACGCTGGCGGTAGTCCCGGCGGCTGTCTTCGCGGTTGAGCTTTTGCTCCAGTTCAGCAAAGGCGGCCTGCTGCTCCTGCAGGGAGGATTCCAGCGTTGACAGGCGTTCGCCGTTTTCGGTCAGGGTTTTAGCGGTGCGTTCGCTCAGGCTCTGCTGCTCGGTGGCGACCAGTTCCACGGCCTGATGCACGTCAGAGAAACGTGCGTCGTCGGTCTGCTCTTTTTTGGTGAACAGCGCGGTGACGCGGGCAAACAGGGAGGGTTTGTCGTCCTGGATTTCTTCCAGCTCGATCAGCGTTTCTTCGGCGGCAGAAAACAGGTTGTCCGGTTTTTGCTTGCGGTTCGCCAGCGGGTTATGGACAGCACTGGCGCTGAACGCCAGCATCTCGGTGCCGAGACTCGCCGGATCGTCTGTGGCGGCCAGGCCGACAAGATAGGCTTTGCCGGTGTCGGCAAACTTCGGGCTGACCTCCATAGAGGTGAACAGCTTCTGGCCCTTTTTGACCAGCTCTACCAGTGAGGTGGTCGGCTCCACGTCGGCGTACAGCGCCATTTTTCCTGCCAGCGGACCGTCTTTGATTTCTTCGGCAACCAGTGCCGTCACCTGCCCGTAGCGGTTAAAGGCGCTGTCCGGGGAATACGATTTGATGTGCTCAAGGTTAATGAGCGCGGTGTAGACCGTCGGGTTGTAGCTCGCCGCCATCTGTTCCAGCCATTCGCGCTGGATTTCGCGTCCGTCGGTGGTGGCACCTTCCACCCCGATGCGGAAACGCTTTGCTTTCACTGTCATGAGCCGTGCTCCGTTAGAAAACTGTCTGGAGCCTTATGGTTGCGGGGATGGGGGTAGTGAGACAACGCGCGGCGCTTGTGCCTTTCGCCATACAAAACGAAGCCGGAGAAAGCCGTCAGTCAAGGCCGTAGGCTTGTGCCATGGATATGACACAGACCTCCGCAGACCTCGATCCCCGTCGGCAGGCCATGCTGCTGTACTTTCAGGGATACCGCGTAGCCCGCATTGCTGAAATGCTGGGCGAGAAAGTTGCAACCGTTCACAGCTGGAAGAAGCGCGATAAATGGGGCGAGTACGGGCCGCTGGATCAGATGCAGCTCACCACCGCCGCGCGTTACTGCCAGCTCATCATGAAGGAGCAGAAAGAAGGGAAAGACTTCAAGGAGATTGACCTGCTCGCGCGCCAGTCCGAGCGTCACGCCCGGATCGGCAAATTCAACGACGGCGGCAATGAGGCAGATTTAAACCCCAACGTCGCCAACCGCAACAAAGGCCCGCGAAAGCAGCCGGAAAAAAACCTGTTTACCGACGAGCAGATCGAGAAGCTGCAGGAGGTATTCCACGATTCGATGTTTGCCTATCAGCGCCACTGGTGGGAGGCAGGCAACCGGCACCGCATCCGCAACCTGCTCAAATCGCGCCAGATTGGGGCGACCTTCTTCTTTGCCCGTGAGGCGCTGATTGACGCCATCACCACCGGGCGCAACCAGATTTTCCTCTCCGCCAGCAAGGCGCAGGCACACGTCTTTAAGCAGTACATCATCGACTTTGCCAAAGAAGTCGATGTGGAGCTAAAAGGCGACCCGATGACGCTCAGCAACGGCGCGTGCCTGTACTTTCTCGGCACAAATGCCCGCACAGCGCAGAGTTATCACGGCAATCTGTATCTGGATGAATATTTCTGGATACCGAAATTCCAGGAGCTGCGCAAAGTCGCCTCCGGGATGGCCATCCACAAAAAATGGCGACAGACCTACTTCTCCACGCCGTCCAGCCTGACGCACAGTGCCTATCCGTTCTGGTCCGGCGCGCTGTTCAACCGGGGCCGCGCCAAAGCTGACAAGGTGGATATTGACCTGACTCACCCCAGCCTGGCACCCGGCCTGCTTTGTCCGGACGGGCAGTATCGCCAGATTGTCACCGTGGAAGATGCGGTGCGCGGTGGGTGTAACCTGTTCGACATCGACCAGCTGTGCATGGAATACAGCCCGGACGAGTACCAGAACCTGCTGATGTGCGAGTTTATCGACGATCTGGCGTCCGTGTTTCCGCTCAGCGAGCTGCAGGCCTGCATGGTGGACAGCTGGGAAGTCTGGTCCGATTTTCACGCGCTGGCGCTGCGCCCGTTTGGCTGGCGCGAAGTGTGGATCGGCTATGACCCGGCAAAAGGCACGCAGAACGGCGACAGCGCAGGCTGCGTGGTCATGGCTCCGCCCACCGTGCCGGGCGGCAAGTTCCGCATTCTGGAGCGTCACCAGTGGCGCGGGATGGACTTCCGCGCCCAGGCCGACGCTATCAAGAAACTGACGCAGCAGTACAACGTGACTTACATCGGTATCGACTCCACCGGCGTCGGCCACGGCGTTTATGAGAACGTGAAGGCGTTCTTCCCTGCCGTCCGTGAGTTTGTCTACAACCCCAACGTCAAAAACGCCCTGGTGCTCAAGGCCTACGACATTATCAGCCACCGCCGTCTGGAGTTTGACGCCGGGCACACCGATATCGCGCAGTCATTCATGGCAATCCGCCGGGCCACCACCGCCAGCGGCAACCGCCCGACCTACGAAGCCAGCCGCAGCGAAGAAGCAAGCCACGCCGATCTGGCCTGGGCGACGATGCACGCACTGTTTAACGAACCGCTGCAGGGCGAATCCGCCAATACCAGCAATATTGTGGAGATTTTTTGATGGGCAAGAGAAATAAAAACCGCGCTGCAGCCGCGCATAACGTTCAGCACAGCGGCGCGACAAGAGCAGAAGCTTTCAGCTTTGGCGACCCGATCCCGGTGCTGGACCGTCGCGAGCTGCTGGATTATGTCGAGTGCGTGCAGATGGACCGCTGGTATGAGCCGCCGGTGAGTTTTGACGGGCTGGCGCGCACCTATCGCGCCGCCGTGCATCACAGCTCGCCGATTGCTGTGAAACGCAACATTCTGACCAGCACCTTTATCCCGCACCCGTTACTTAGCCAGCAGGCGTTCAGTCGGTTTGTGCAGGACTATCTGGTGTTCGGTAACGCCTATCTGGAGAAGCGCACCAACCGGCTCGGCGGCATTCTGTCGCTTGAGCCATCACTGGCGAAATACACCCGTCGCGGTGTGGATCTGGATACCTACTGGTTTGTGCAGTACGGCATGACCACGCAGCCGTATGAGTTCACCAGAGGCAGCATTTTTCACCTGATGGAGCCGGATTTAAACCAGGAAATTTACGGCCTGCCGGAATACCTGTCGGCCATCCCTTCCGCGCTACTGAACGAGTCCGCCACGCTGTTCCGCCGTAAGTATTACATCAACGGCAGCCACGCGGGGTTCATTATGTATATGACCGATGCGGCGCAGAACCAGGAGGACGTGAACAACATCCGCCAGGCGATGAAAAGCGCCAAAGGGCCGGGCAACTTCCGCAACCTGTTCATGTACTCGCCCAACGGTAAAAAGGACGGGATTCAGATCATCCCGCTTTCAGAGGTGGCGGCAAAAGATGAGTTTCTGAACATCAAGAATGTAAGCCGTGATGACATGATGGCGGCGCACCGCGTGCCACCACAGATGATGGGGATCATGCCGAGCAATGTTGGGGGGTTTGGGGATGTGGAGAAGGCGAGCAAAGTGTTTGTGCGAAATGAGTTAATTCCTTTGCAAAAGCGCTTGCAAGAAATTAACACTTGGTTTGATGAGGGAATAATTAAGTTTCAAAATTACACTTTGGATTGAAAAAGGGCCTCCACGGCCCTTTCTTTAAAAAAATCACTTCCGACTAAACATTAAACCTGTTGCTGTTTTTTTGTAATTATTCATTTTCTCTTGATTATTTTTAAAGCTGGTACGTATATCCTTTAGGGTAGGTAATCCTATACTGCCTAAAACTACACTTGCCATAGCAAGCTCAGGTTTGTTAACCAATGCAGAAGCCATTCCAAATGCACCATTCACTATAAACGGAACAACTTCAACGCCCAAAATCTTCAGCTTATCTCTTTTTACTTTTGCTAAGAAACGTTGATGCTGAATGAATGCTCTATCAACATTATCAATAACTCTTTGTGATGTTGCATCGTAGTTACTTGGCGATGTATTAATCAATTCAGAAACACCGCTCGACAAAATATCCCTAACTTCTGGCATTAAACCATTACGACGTATATCTAATATATTCTTTGTAGGAACATTGCCGAACCATGAAAACCCATCATTCATTCCCTTAGATAAAGCATTAACCATATGAAGGTTCTTCAAAGCTGCTTCATCAAATTTAAAACCTAAAGCTTCATATTCCATTAACCATTTATAGTATGTCCAAGAAGTATCGGCATTAATATATGGTGTACTTCTTAACTCTTGAGCATTAATCCTTGCAGCTAGAGCTTGGGGCATACGCCCGACACAAGAGAGCATTACTTCAATTCCGGGGGTATCTTCAAGAACAGGAGTCATTAGCCTTTCTTTACTTGCCATATGCTTTTCTAACTGAGCGCGACCAGCTGGTCCCCATTCTGTGTCAAAGAGCAATCTATCGGGGCGTTTCAATTCTTTAAATAATTTATCCAAATCAGTTAAGGAAGAGCTAAACTCATGGAAATCGTCCATACTATCAAATTCACGATCATATAGATAATGCGCATGCGCAAGGATGAATGGTAATGAACGTTGATGGAGTTCCTCTTGACTCTCTTCTTTAAAATTGTTTTTTTCAGGTAGAACAAGAGCAATAGCAGGTTCAATTTCCTCTAATGCAAGCTCACGATAAGTCATACATGTTAGAACGTGTTTAATTAATAAGTAACAAAAGTACTTCTTATCAGTCACACCATGCAGCCCTCCAACTCTTAGGATGGGACAAGGCAAGATAATTGTATCTATATATAAGCCTGTAGTTGATACCGCATTTTCACTATAAGATGGGAATAGATCACCTGCAAAATTTGCTTTTAGCTGCTGTCCATCTTGTAAATGAACCTCGCCTATTTCATAGACTGTCGACCAAAAACCTCTAACATCATTTAATAAATCGGGAAATATTTCATCGATATGTTTTACGATATCTTCTTGTTCAGAAACTGCATGAGCTATCTGATAGGGTTCAGCCTTGCTTTTTATCATATTTTCATAAAAGGTTGCAAAATTTCCGAATAAAATTCGGAAATACGTTTCTTGAAAGTCAACGATAGTATATTTTTTTTTGATTTCGTTACGTTCAAAAAAGTGTTGTACCGCTACGCCCATTGCTCTTATACGTCCGTCAACAGTAGCTGGGTCGACTTTACCATCAGCACGAAGTCTGATTTTTTGGAAGCTTTCTTTGAAGCCAGCCTCTAGATGATTGGAAATAAATAGCTTTCCAGCCTCAAACTGACTTTGAATCAAAAATACCCTATCGGTCAAATCCGCAATGTATGATTCATCAACGTCTCTATTCATAACTTCTCCAGTTTAAGCCTACAATTCGAAGGGTAATAGAATGGAAAGCTATCATTGATCCTGCTTTAGTCGAATACAACCATTTCCATCATTTGCGCGCGCTCGTATCCCCGCCACGCCTGCCCGCTTTGTGTAGTGGTTTTCATGCACCTGCGTGACACAAGCAAAAGCCCGCCAATTCTGGCGGGCTTCATCGAAAACGATCCTCGAACGATCATGCGATCTCATGCAGCATGGTCATGCATGCTCCTATACTTTCTTATCCTTAGTCTCTTCTGACTCAGAGCAATCATCAAAAGATAAGTAGGTCCCAGTATCAAAGAGGGAAACCGCCTCTACCTGATCCATAGGAATGACGTGCCTGAAATGCTGCAAATTCAACCCCTCTGAATCCGCAGTAATACCCTTCGCCAAATATAACTCATAGTAACGATGCTGCTCATAATAGCGGAGAGTATCTTTATCACGATAGCCGCTGATATATGGAATGATGGCCAAATGTTGTGTATGGCTGTGTTCAATCCGAGGAGCTGCGACATAACCAATATAGACCTTTCGTGATTTAAGCGTTACGAAGATCAGCATATCTTCATCAATAGCTTGTACAAGAAGAGACTCGACACCATCCATTGAAGCCATCTCTCTGTAAGCGGCTTGTCTTACCTCTTCTTTTTCGAGTGATTTTCTAGCATTCTGGCCAGCGGCGTAAGCTAGCAAGCACGACATCCCCATGGAAAATGCAAACAACAATGGATAATTCATGACTTCTTTAACCGTCAGCCATGAGTAAATGTCTTTCATGCCGTATGTCGGCCAGATTAGGTGAGGCAACGAGATAATTAAGCTGATCAGCCAAAGAGAAATGTATAGAGCGAAAATGACGCAGAAACCTTGAACAACAAACTTACAACCGTGCATTGCAACATAGAAGTAAGAAGTCCAGCCGTTGGTTCTTGCGTGACGTATGCGGGATTGATAGTGATTTTCTGTGTACCAAAACCCGCATACGAGAACAACCATTATGACCAGTGGTCCCATCGTTCATCCTTAACGTTTAGCGGCCAGTTCCTTCATGCGAGCTTGCATGGAATCACGAACTTGTTTGTTATTCATGTTGAGAACAGCATTTCCATTAGCATCAGTAGTGATTTTGCTGTTGTTAGACTGCTCAATGTCTTGGCGGATAACATTCTGCATCCAACGCCCTGGGACTGTAGCAAATTTTCCAAACATCTTAGTCATACGCCCTCCTCGCTGTGCCTACATTGCATGTTGCATTGCAGTTAATTCTTCTTGTTATGACCTTATTGTAGAACAATGCCGGGTCGCAAACATCTTGTAGATTCGTTTATCTATCCCATTTTCATGATCAGGACAAGAAAAACCGCTCGTTTCTCAACCGACACTGTTCAAAAAGGCATATGTAGTGTTTCTACACTGAAAAAACAACTAACGCCTCGTTACACTCGTTGTTCAACCTTACTGGCGCCAGAATCAAGTTCCCACGCCAGCAACGTTCCAGCAACTAGCTGGGAAGATCCATCGAACGGCTGTATTCATGAGCACGAATTTTCGCCATCAGTTCGTCCGTCAACTCAGAAACCCACTGGATAGCCATACGCTTTTCTTCATCATCACACTCACTAGCCGCTACAAGCTTGATAAAAAAATCAATGCGCTGGAGCTTCAACGACTCCAAAAGATAGTCCTGCATCTTCCCTCCTGTTCATACTACTGGATAAACAACTGAATACATATCCACTGGTTTTATATGCAGTATATAATAAGTTTCCAATTGTAAAATCATTTTCTATCTTTCAACCACATACGCCCCACCCGATCACTAAACAACCTTAATGTGACATTTTTCACGAGTACCACTGACGCCATTTGTCATCCTCCTGAAGTCGCTGATTCCGGTAGAAGAGGCGCAACCCGGCTCCAGATGGCAGGCTGCCACCACGCAGAAGAAGATCCACTTCCATTTCACTGGCATCAAAGCCTCTGGACCCCAACTCCATATCGAGCTGCAGGCGCTGGTGATCAGTAATTTCCTGTTTGTACCCTTTCCGGCGCTTCGGTTTGACCAGCCGCATCCTTGCAGTAAGCTCGCGCAACTCCTTTTTGCTAATGTTTTCGAAGTCCGGCAACGCAGGAGGTTCTTCGTTACCTTGAGATTCGCCCCCTGTCTGGTACATTTTTTCAACAGGGGGACAGTTATTGCCACGAGTCCAAGGGGCGCAAGCGCCCTGGTCGGCTACCGCCTCCTGAACGTCAACGGCCTTACGAACCTTTTTCCACTTCATCGCGTGCGTGCAAATCTTGCCCTCTACAATCGGGGACCAGATGCCATAGATACGGATACCGTGATCGCCGTAGGCGCTCGGTTCGTCGTTAAGCTCATAAGCCGTGCGGACAAGGTGATGTTTGCGGGGAACTAGTACACCGCCCTGCTTCATGATGTAGGTGGCAAAGCAACCCGCATCTGCAGCTGCCAGTACCGCATCCAGACGCGGATTATCCAGTACCGGCGCACCCGCTTTACGTCCGCCCTGCACTCTCGCCGCCTGACCAGCCAGCAAGCGCAGCTCGCGGTATGCTTGACGACCCGGAATACCAAAGAAACGAAATTGCTGGACACGGTGCAGTGACGCCCAGGCGCTGACATGCTCGGCGCTGTCACGCAGTGATCTGCCGGTTTCTTTACTGATTTCTTTAGCCAGCCCGCGCCCGTCGATGTTCTTACTGATGTATTTGGCAATGTAGCTGGTCGGCGTGCCCTTGCGCGGGTTGATAATCTCGGACTTGAAACGCGGCCCCGTATTGTTGCCCAGCTCCTCGCGGTCTTCACGGATGGCAAACTTACGCAGCAACGCGGTGATGGAACGACGATCTTTTTTGCGCATAAAGCACAGAAGATGCCAGTGCACGGTGCCGTCATGGTGTGGCTCTGCAACGCGGACGCCGTACCAGCGCAGCCCGGCCTTGTGCATGGCCTTGCGGAAAGCGGCGAATGTATCAACCAGATAGTCACTGCTCTGTCGGACAGTGGCGCTGGTCCATTTCGGATTAGGTCTGCCATTGTTGAGGGTTGCGTGAAAGCGTGACGGGCAGGTGATGGTATAGAACACGGCGCAGTCTCCGCGCATTTCCGCGATCAGCTCCAGCCCTTTAACACAGGCCATCATTTCATTACGGCGGTGCGCCGGGTTGCTGTTGCTGGCGTTCAACACATCTTCCATGTCCAGCGTGTCACCGTCTTCGTTGACCAGCTCATGCGAGCGGAAGAACTCCAGCGATTTGCGGCGCTGCTCGCGTTTGTGGATCACGGCTTCATAGCTGACATACGGGGACGCTTTCCTGTTGACCAGGCAGACGGCACGCAGCTGCTCCTCCCGCCACTCACAGCGCATCTGCCACAATTTGCGATACCACCAGTCCGCGCACAGCATGCGCGCCAGCGACGGTGGGATCAGTTCATAAGGCACCGGCTTGCGGCGGCGCTTTTTGCGGCGTAACTGCTCAAAGGCAGGCGGGATGACCTCAAGGCGCATGACTTCTGCAGCAACCCTTTCCCATGCCTGGCGGATTTCTTCTGGTTTAACATCGTCACTGACAAACAGATCACCGCAGGCCGCATCAAGACACATGCTCATATGTGCCGCAACCAGCGTGGAAAGGCGCTTGACCTGCTCCTGATTCATTTCAGGCAGTACCAGCAGCCCCTCCAGCCCGTCCTGGCTCGCCATGAACCGGAAAGACGCAGACACCTGGCTGTCACGCACGCGCTCCAGCCGCTCAAGACACGGTCTGATTGTTTCGCGCAGATAGCGGGAATAAGCTTTAGCCCTGCCCAGGCTATGGAAGTATTTAATCCGCTCCAGCAGAGGCTTGCTGATATGGGCAGGCATGGCGCTTACATCGGCAATAATCACCAAATCGGGATTAACGCGCTGCTGTTCGCGGGCTATTCTGGCATGACTAATCAGCCGATCCTGCTCCATTTCACGCTGGACAGGATCGCGGGGTTCATTGAAGAAATAACGTTCCCAAACCTTATCACTCAGCGCCTCACGGCGCAGATGTTCCTGCTCGTTATCCGCAGCGTACAGAGTGATCAGGTTTGAAAGCGCAGACTCCGGCGCTACTTCCGCCGGATCCAGATACGGGTTAACCGCTTTTTTTGGGGTATTCCATGGAAAGGCTGCGGCGGCCTCATTCGAGCCGCCGG
>Ga0065704_10070380_pt1 | contig 27977 bp, 16 predicted proteins | sample SwiRhicommuniRL2_FD_59091 | JGI IMG/M metagenome (GOLD analysis project Ga0065704, IMG submission 59091) | Switchgrass rhizosphere bacterial communities from Rose Lake, Michigan, USA - RL2 v2 (version 2) | ecosystem: Host-associated > Plants > Roots > Rhizosphere > Soil | place: East Lansing, MI | reverse complement strand
ACGCGATGGAATCACGCAGAGCGTTCGAGCAGTTTGTGGAAGGGCGTCCCGAGATCGTGGAATGCTTTTCGATGTCGGGCGAGTGGGATTATCTGCTGCGGGTCGTGGTGGCTGACGTCGCCGATTATAATCGGTTTCTGATGATGACCCTGCTCAGCCATCCGTCGGTTGCGGGGGCGGCATCGCATTTCGCGCTGGCCATGACGAAGTTCACCACGGCGCTGCCGATCTGAGCGCTCGGCATGGCATATGCTTGAACGGAAAATGGTGGACGCACTTGGGCTCGAACCAAGGACCCGCTGATTAAGAGAGAAAATCAGCGGGTCTTAGGCAGTTTCAAATTATCTCATAAGCATTGTAGTTCAATATGATAAGTGCCATCCTGTCTAAGGATTTCTCGGGGTATTTCGTATGACCTGTTACCTAAGGTAACGCTGCGAGAACTACTGATGGAGGTGCGAATGTCATCGAAGCCCATCGGTCTTACCGATGCGAAGATCAAAGGCCTAAAGGCTCCGCTCGTGGGGCAGGTGGAAATCAAGGACGCCGTTGTCCCGGGCCTCAGGCTGCGAATGGGCGCATCGGGCGCGCAGACCTTTTTGCTACGCAAGCGCGTCGGAGGAGCGGTTCGCAACATTACAATCGGGCGATATTCCGAGCGTTTCGGGCTTGCCGAAGCACGTAAGAAGGCGCGCATCGTTCTTTCCGATATTGAGGCCGGTGGAGATCCTTATCAGCATGCACCAAGACCGATACGCGGAGCCGCTGCTGGCACAGTTCGCGGCATGTGGCCAGATTATCGAGCTGCCAAAGCCGACCGGCGGTCGATCGCCGAAATAGAGCGGGTCTTCAACCGACACTTGCTTCCCCAGTTTGGCGACAGGCTTCCAGAAACGATCTCGCGAGCGGAGATAACGCGGTTCATCGATAGCATCGCGGCAAAGACCCCCGTGATGGCGCGAATGGTTCTTGGCCAGTTTTCGTCATTTTACGGTTGGGCGATGCCCAGACTGGAGAGGTTGCAAGCCAACCCCTGCAGAGACGCGGGACGCCCGCCTCCGCCGAAGGCACGCGATCGCGTTCTGACCCCGCAGGAGGTTGGTGTCTTGTGGAATATCCTGGCGGAGGAAGGGCCGCCTTTCGGTCCAGCCATCAAGCTACTCCTCTTGACTGGCCAGCGACGCAATGAGGTTTTTAGCGCCGATGGGGCAGAGTTTGATATCGCCTCCGGAGTGTGGACGATTCCAACGGCGCGGGCAAAGAACGGCGTTGCTCATCTTGTGCCATTGGCTCGCGAGGTTCTGGATATTCTCGAAAGTCTCGTCGCGAATGGAGAGAACCCGAAATTATTTTCGGCTCGTGGAAGCAATAAAAGCGGACCCAGCGGGTTCAGCAAGACCATGGTTCGTATCCGAAAAGCGTTTGAGGAGCAACTCGGGGAGAACGTTCAGCACTGGACTCTTCACGATCTTCGCCGGACTGTTGCGACGGGACTGCAGCGTCTTGGTGTAAGACTTGAGGTAACCGAATCAGTCCTCAATCACGTCTCTGGATCGCGATCTGGCATTGTCGGGGTGTATCAACGACACAATTATTTCGAAGAGAAAAAGGTCGCGCTTGAAGCGTGGGCAACAGAAGTAGCGCGATTAGGTGAATGCCATCCGCTCAAGCCGAACTCCCAGCCCGTCAGAATGCGGAGGAGTTCCGAACAAATGCGTGCGCTCGGCCTGGCGCGGGGAGGAGGAGGGGGCCGTCAAACGGCGACGTCACCCTCAGGCGGTCATTTTCCCCATCCGCGGCATCTATCGGAACCTCGATCTTGAGCGCGACGTAAGCTGGACGCCGAGGCGTGTTGACGAGAATACGCATTCCGCATTCCGCATTCCGCTTTGCGCTTTGGGCTGAAGTTTGTCTGCGCCATGGCGACACCTTCGACCTCTTGAGCTATTTGTGGACCGACTGATCGACAAGAGCATGATTGGACCCGTGTGCCCCAGCAGAATTTAGCCGTCATCGGCGCCGGGCCAAAGGCCGCCGCACTGGCAGCGAAGGCGCATTGCCTTCAACAGGAGGGTGTGCCCGTCGCTGTCACAGTGTTCGAACGGCATGAGATTGGTGCCAATTGGTCGGGGCGAAATGGATACACCGACGGAATCCAGCGCCTCTGCACTCCCGCGGAGCGCGACCTGGGTTATCCGTATCTACCGACATTCAGTGCCGAGATCGTCGAGATGATGCAGTCGCGCTTTTCGTGGAATGCCTTCCAGACCGCCAAATCGAGGCCAACAGGTAGCTATTCGACCTGGGTCAATCATGGCAGGCGGCCTCCGAGCCACCGAGACTTTGCCGAATATTTGAGCTTCGCCCTCGACCAGGCCTCAGTCACGCCCAATGTTGGCCGTGTGACCGGCATCGTAGAGGAGGGCGGGGCGTGGACGATCCGGCAGATCGAGGCCGACACTGGCGACACGGTCGAATGGCCCGGGTTCGACGGTGTCGTGTTTACTGGGCCAGGGCCAGCGATGAAACGGCTCCCAACAGTTGCCGACCTTCGCGTGTTCAGCGGCGTTGATTTTTGGAGCCGGCTGCGTGCGGTGCGAAAGCACATGCCTAAGAACCGGGAATATCCGATTGTCGTCATCGGCGGAGGCGGAACCGCAGCGGCCATCACGGCGTGGTTCGTCCGCTCCGGACACCGGGATCAGCCGATCGTATTGCTGAACAACCAAGCAATGCTCTTCACCCGCACGACCAACTTCTTCGAGAGCAGCCTGTTCGACGACGACGAGACCTGGCTTGGACTGAGCGATAAGGATCGGCGCGACTTCACCCGCCGCCTCAATCGCGGCGTCGTCTGGGAAACCGTCACCGACCTGCTTGCCGATGCCGAGCAGTTGACGCTCGTACCGGGCAAGGCCGACGAGATCCGGCATTCGGGACACAGGCTGGGCGCTCATAGTCCCGATCTTGAGGTGCGCTATACCAACGCGCGGGGCTCTTCGGGGATCGATGCTGGGCTGGTGGTTGATGCGACCGGCTTCGACAGCTGGGCCTTCAGCAGGCTTGTTCCCGTCGAAGTACGCAACCGCATCCTTGATGGCGGTCACGATGTGGTTTCTGGGAACCTGCGCCCTGATCTCTCACTGCCGTTCGACGAATGGCCGCGATTGCACGTCCCCAATCTCGCCGACGCGCTCGGGCCTGGCTTTGGTTCGCTGATGGTGCTCGGATCGATGGCGGACCGGATCCTCCAGCCTTATGTTCATGCAGCTTCTGCTTGAAAATTGCTCGCCAGACCTATACATATGTATATATGACTGGAGGCTTCCATGGCTGACATTTCCGACAATATGGTACTGCGGACGATCTACCTTCCCAAGGAGCTCGACCAGACGCTCAAATCCGCCGCTATCCGCGGCGAGCGCAGTAAGGGCGACGTCATCCGCGAACTGATCCAAGCCGGGTTGAAGACTCTCAGCGCTGAGAAGGGGAGCTATCTGGTCGCGCCGGTGAATGCGGACAAGAAGCCCGTGCGGCCGGCCCTGGTCAAGCGCAAGCTCATCACCGCCGGCAAGCCGGACGCGCGCCGCGTCGCCAAGCGCGCAACCGCGAAAGCCTGACCATTGGCGGCGGCCCCTGACGCGAGGACCAGCAATCCCCAGAAGAAGCGGCATCATTTCGTGCCAATCGCCTATCAGCGCGCCTGGACCGACGCCAACGGGCGCCTCTTCGCATACCGCTCCGATTCGAACGGAGATCCACTCCATCAACGGCCGGAATCCATCGGGTTCGAGCGCTACTATTATTCACAAATCCTGCCCGACGGCACCCGCGACAATGAGAGTTTCGAAGACCTGTTCGGACGGGTGGAGACTGATTGGCCCGGAGTGATCGCCGCGCTCGATGCCCGTCAGTTCACATCCAGAACGCTACGTTGCCTTTATCAGATGGCGACGATCATGCGCACGCGCGGCCCAGCGGCGCGGGACTACAACGAAAGCCTGATGGTGCTTGAGACGCGCACCTCGCTCAAGGCTTTCAAAGATATGGGGAAGTTGCCGGAGAAACTGGAGCGCTATGAGAACGAACTCGATACCGTCGAGGTGACGATCGACCGACAGCGCACGCTCGGCAAGATGTCGGACGACATGAAGCGTTTTGCCGAGCTGACGATCGGACTGGGGTTCGAAATCGTGGAGAACCAGACCGGCATCGACTTCATTACCTCGGACAACCCAGTCGCCTATTACGACGCGAAGGATCGCGGCATCCGCCAGCCCTATTACGAGTCCAACACTCTAGAATTATGGTTCCCACTGTCGCCGCGCCATGTGCTTCATGGTTCCCATCGCCTGGCACGTAACGGCCAAATCCCGGGCTTTCGTACACTCACCGATGCTGATACCGTTTATGCCATCAACAGAACAACCGCACGGTTTGGCTACCGGCTGATCCTTGCGCGTGACACCAGCCAAGCCGAACTGATCAGCCAACATGCTCGGACTTCGCCGGTGCTTCACGCCCGGGTGGTGCGGACGCCGAGAAAAATCGACTATCATATCGGGCATAAGTTCGGCTCACGGCCAGATCTCGTCACCTTTCGGCCCGAACTGTGCGAGGGAGATCTTTACGAGGAAGATTTTCGTATCTGATCACGTCTCAGCCCGCGGTCACCACCAGGGAGCTTCCAATCGCCGCGCATTGGCCTGCGCTTGCCACGCCGTGATTGAGGATCGCAATGTCTAGGATTCCGAAATATTCGAGATTGCCGACAGCAGCGGAACTCGCGGCCTTTACGGGCATGCACTGCAAGAACTTGTACATGCCCGCGGTCGCCAGTGGCTGGGCCTGCCCCTCCTGCCGGCGGTCGGCAGAGGAACTTGTCCGGTGGACCGAAATCAAGGGGCCGTCCTGGCGCGCGCGCTATGCTGACGAACACGGGATGGGTTTCACCGTCACCATGACCAACCATAATTGCCACGGCCGCGGGCGCTTTGCCGAAACCCTCATCTGCGGCGACTGCAATTCGGCTGACGGCGCGGCTAAACGAAAGTTGAAGCTGCCGAGCAGCTGGTCCTTTTCCCCTGAGGAAATCGGCCAGTTTGTGATCGTGGCTGCCTATAGCGGTGCGACCAAGATCGACTATAATCGGGCGCTCGCACTCTATGAAGCGGCGGGACCGCATTTTTTTAAGGACTGACGGCGTGTGCAACGCCAATATGACCCGCAGGTGGAGCGCTCACGCAATGAACTGGGTCACGCGATGAGTTCGATCTCGTCGGCTTTGAACCAACTACGTTTGATCATGGCGTCACGGACCCCAGAAGGATTAGCGGCGTAGAAGACCACTGCGAGACTCTCTTCCGCCCGACTGCAAGTCACGTAGAATAACCTGCGGGTTCGATCGATAGTGGTTTCTTTGCCGGCCGCTTCATTGTTGCGGTCGCCGTTGCTCTTGTCTTTCACCCCGAATAGCTTGTCATAGTTGAACATGAAGCCTCGCGCTTCCTCGTCGCTTACGATCACCATGACTCTAGGAAACTCTAGCCCTTTGACTCCCTGGTGCGTGTCGAACTGCGATACGCCGCGCACATAGCGATCATAGCGGTCGATCTCGTCGAACGGCGCTTCCAGCGCGTTACGCCAGCCGCTCGTCTCGCTCTTGATGTCGGCGTCTCCCCCCTCCGCTTGGTCTGGTTCTTCGCCGCCCTCGGGCGCTGCGGCAGCTTCATCGGGAGTGGTGAACGGCGCCAGCACATCGGGGATTGTGAAAAGCCGCGTCTCAGCGACATAACGGAGCACAGTGCCGAGCGTTGGCGCGTCCGCGCCATCGAGCAGCGCAAGCAACCCGTCGCTCGCGGTCCTCGCTCGCTTGAGCAGCGCCCGCTGTTCGGCGCCGGCATCTTCGAGCGTCTTGCGGTCAAGAAGTGGCGATGTGCGCCTGATAACCGCCGCCGCCGCGAACCGGTCTTTGTCGCGCAACGCCTTTACCAGCGGTAGGATCTCGCGTGTGAACAGGCCGATGCCGGCGCCGCTTCCGTCTAGCAATCCGGTGCGGATCCGCTCGACCACCCACAGCGCCGCGAAGAAATTCTGGAATCCGAACCGGCGCGCCGACATCATATGTTCGAGCGCCAGCGTCTTGATCGCCTCCGACCCCGCTGACCAGGCCGCGTCGCCTGTTACATCGGCCATTTTCGCGGCGATCTCAGCTTCGGCGGCGGATTTGTCTTCGGTGGCCTCGGGTAGCACGAACAGACGCACCAAGCCTCTGCGTGCATCGCTACGCGGCCGCTGCGCCTCACCATCGGCATCGCTGCGCACTGCGTTGATCAACTCGATCACCCGTGTCGGGCAGCGATGGTTCATCTCCTTGCGCGGTCGCGCCCATTTCTCGGGGATCGCTTCTGCGAGGCCTACTTTGCCATCGGCATAGATACGCTGCATCGTGTCGCCGAATAGGCCAAGACAAAAGCTGTCGGCGTGCTGAGCCTGAACCTCAAGCAATGCCTCCATCAACCGTCGGCTCGTGTCCTGGCTCTCGTCGATCAGAAGAATGGGAAAACGCGTGACGAGCAGCCGACGCAGGCCCGGCTTGGTGGTGAGAAAATCCGCGGTCATGGCAATGACCTCGGCATGATTGAGCGCATCGCGCGTCCGGTTGTCGCCGCTTGGACTATAGATGAACCGCTGGATCTCGTTCAGACCTGCGTGGCGCCGCTTCTTGCTTTCGATCGAGCGCGCACGGTCGATCGCGGTCTTGGTGCCTGCGCGGCCCTTGGCCTGCGCCTCTTCGAGCTCGGCAATGTCCTGGAGCAGCCGGTTTTCGAGCCATTTTCGAATATCGCCATCATAGCCCGAGACGAGCGACCAGGCAAAGCTGTGGATAGTTGAGACCTCTACCCGGGGATCGAATTCGAGCCGCTGTTTGATCTCGTCGCAGGCGGCATTGGTGAAGGTGATGACGCCGATCTGCTGACCACCGAGCGATAGGCGGCGGCCCTGATCGCGGCAAACTGTGCGGACCGCCTCGACTAACGAACGGGTCTTACCGGAGCCCGCACCTGCATAGAGGAAGAAGCTTGTCGGGTGCTCGATGTCCAAGCAGGTGAGGATCGTTGCATCGGCTGCTTCATCATGGTGATCGTCCTTGACGCTTACGCTCATGCCGCCGCCTCGCTCTTGGGCAAGATCTCGACCTGTTTCTTCCGGAGCTGCGCCAGCAGCCATTCCAGGCCTTCGGCGATATAGCGCGGTACGACCAGCGACTCGAACCCTTCGGCCTGGATCACATCGAGCGCGAACTCGGCCTTCTTGCCCGTCCTCAGGTCCTCGTACATCTGCTTCCCGATCGCGGCCACGCCGCCACCTGCATTGATCGCTGTGCTGAACTTGCGGACAAGGCCGGTACCCTCAAGGGCTGCGAAGAATGCCAGATTCTCGAACACCAAAGCATCCTCGAACGTATAGGGATAAGCGGTCTCGATGACCGCCGCGCCCGGCGGTGTCACCTCCAACGGCACCTGATAGGCGACCCGGATCGCGAACAGCGGATCGTCGGCTTGGCTCTGTGTCTTGGTCGCCGCAGTCGCGGTCATCAGCGTATCGACATCCTCGATCTTGGGCAGCCAGGATTTAAGCGTGGCATTGTCGGTTTTTTGGTCTGCGCCCATCGCTGGTTGAACCGAGGAGCCGCCCGTTTTGTCGAGTGTATCGAGGTCGGTGACTATCAAAGTGAGGAGTCCAAGATGGTCAATCAGCGATTTCAGGCGGTGCGCATGGCTGCCGCCAATCTCGAGCAGCGTAATATAGCATTGGTTCAACGCATCATAATGCGCGCGTATGAAGTTGGGGAGCAGCATGCGTTCGGCTGGCCCCTCGACCAAGATCGCGGCGTCGGCAAAAAACAGGTCGGCATGTTGCGCGCGTAGATAGCGCGTTACGAACCGTTCGGTGTCATTCGCCGTCCCGAACACTTCTGACAGGTTGATCACTGTCGAAACCGGAACCTTCGCCACCATACCCGCAGGTAACCTGCGGAAATACCGAAGGCAGGAGAAGGAAGTCTCATGCGCCACATGGCTCGAGTGGGTGCTGACGACGAGCTGGGTTCGCAGCTTCTTGCTCTCCTTCAGATCGTCATGTGCGCGCAGCACATCATAGGCTTTCTTGATGAAGACCTGCTGCACCTGCGCGTGCAGATGCGCCTCCGGTTCCTCTACGAGTACCAGGTGGAGCGGCTCGGTGCTGGTGATCGCCACACCCTTCGCGGCCTTGCCCACCCGCATCCACGCATCACGAAAACTCATCAGGCGGAAGATCATGGAGATGAGGTTCTGGTAGCCCAGACCATTGTTGGTCTCCGGCAGGCGGAGCAGCGGTGTAGTCTCACCATCCTCCCGGATCACGTCCACCTCGAAGCTCACCGCAGCGCTGTGGTTGAGGCCGTCGATCGCCTTCAATCGTGTCGATACGCGTGGGCGGGGATCGGTCACGCCAGGATAGCCCATGCCCTCGACCTCGGTGAAGGCGGCCGTGAAACTCTCGGTTAGCCGCTTGTCGAACGCATCTTGCGCGGCTTCAATCGCCTGCAAGGCACCGAGATCCTTGGGGTCGGGACCCTTGGTCGGATCCAGATGTTTCGCATAATAGCTTCTTAGTTGGTCCGAGAGACGATTGCTCGATGAGACCGCCGGCGCGTCGTCATCGTCATCGCTCGACTGCTCTTCCCCAAACCCGCGCTGGGCTGGAATATCATGAACCCGGATCAACCCCTTCAACGGATCGCCCTCAATGGGCAGCGTTGTCGTCCGGAGCAACTGGGGCTGGGCCTGAGATTTGACAGGTGACGCGAGCTTTGCCGGATCGAGCGCATAGGCGCGGATCGTGAAATGGCTCGATAGCCGCTTGCTCAGGAAATCGACCAGATTGGACGGCCAGATCGTCAGCTTGGGCGGTTCGGGCTGAGGGTCGGCTTCGGGATTTTGCTCGGCGACCAGCGCGATCGCTGCCGCTTTCATCGCTTCCGCGTCGGTGACAGCGCCCATGAACTCCTTGTAGAGCACCGCCAAATCCTTCGGCTCGTAGCGCAGGCGCACGCCAAGCTGCCCGCCCTCCCAGTCGAGTGTCGGGATCAGGTCGCGGACGTGATGCATTTCGCCCGTCTCGACGTGCAACCACAAATCGAGGGTCGGGAGCGCCGCGCTCCAAGGAGCGACCACGAGATCGATCACCTCGTCGGCATCGCGCGCTGCTATCCAAGTCTGTCCAATAGCATTGAGCGTTGGCCAGTGACACAGTGTGAAGTCATGGATCTCGAAGGGACAGCGCCTCGGCGATAGAAACCGCCGCATTGCGAGCATCGCCGAGGTTTTTCCGCTATTGTTGGCGCCGACAAACAGGGTGGTTGTGCCGGAGAGGTCGACCCGTGTCGACAAAAGCTTCCTGAAGTTCGCGATCTCCAAGAATTCAATATGCACATCTCACCCCCGGTTCATTGCTCTATTTATGCCAGTCATGTCCGCTGCATCTAAACACCGCAAACACAATCGTTCCTGATCTCGTGCACGTTATGCGCTCAAGGGACTTGGCGGGAGATAGAAAAGCGCTCTTGAGGCCAAATTTGGCCGTTTTAGTGGAAGCTAACGCATCTTAGTTCGGGCGAAGTGGCTCTTCTTTGAAGTCCTCAACGCTATAGAATACGGGGTTTCTCATCCATTCAATGACGGCTGATTCCCGCCAACCGGCACAACGCACGGCGATCCGAATTTGTCTAGGGAAGGTGCCAGCCTGGATCTTCCGGTACAGTGTCGCACGGCTGAGGCCGGTGCGATCAAGCACAGCATTGAGGCGGAGAATGCGGTCGGGGGTTTCGGTCGCCATGGCATGCTATGCTGGGACCGGCAAATCGGCGATGCTGGGTGTCGCGCGGGAGGCGTGGGAAGCCGAAGGCTACCACGTCCAGGGCCTGGCCTTGTCTGGCATCGCCGCCGAGAATCTCGAAAACGGTTCGGGGATATTCTCGCGCACCCTCGCCAGCATGGAACATCAGTGGGCGCGGGACCGCGATCATCTGACCGAGCGCCATGTACTGGTAATCGACGAAGCCGGGATGATCGGCACGCGCCAGATGGAGCGAGTCATCAGCGAAGCGCAGAAACGCGGCGCGAAGGTGGTGCTGGTTGGCGATCCCGAGCAGTTGCAGGCGATCGAGGCGGGCGCCGCTTTCCGGTCGATCGCCGAGCAGCATGGCGGCGTCGAGATCACTGCCATCCGCCGCCAGCGCGAAGACTGGCAGCGCGATGCGACACGGCATCTGGCGACCGGCCGCACCGGGGAAGCGGTGCGCGCCTACGAAGAGTCCGGCCACCTCCATGCCGCCCAAACCCGCGAGCAGGCCAGCGCCGATCTGATCGATCGGTGGGACCGCGACAGACAAGCGCATCCCGATGCCAGCAGGATAATCCTCACCCATACCAATGATGCCGTGCATGGCCTCAACCTAGCGGCCCGCGAGAGGCTCCGCGCTGCCAGCGAACTGGACGATGGCATTACGATTGCCGCGGAGCGTGGTCGCCGCGAATTCGCGGCGGGAGACCGGATCATGTTTTTGAAGAATGAACGCGGCCTTGGGGTGAAGAATGGTTCGCTCGGTACGGTCCAGAACCTCACGACGAAGCGCATGGCGGTGTTGCTCGACGACGGGCGATCGGTTGCGTTCGACATCAAGGATTATGCCCATGTCGATCATGGGTATGCTGCCACCATCCACAAGGCGCAGGGAGTAACCATCGACCGTGCGCTTGTGCTGGCGACGCCGGGGCTGGATCGCCATGCCGCCTATGTTGCGCTGTCGCGGCACCGCGACCGCGTCGACCTTCATTATGGTCGTGACGACTTCGCTGATCGCGACCGGCTCGTGCACACGCTCAGCCGCGAGCGCGGCAAGGACATGGCCAGCGACTACGCACGCGCCTTCGCCGCCCGACGCGAGATACGACAGGAGATCGCCGAGCAAGAACTTGCCGCCCGAAACCCGTTCGAAGGGCTGCAGCTTCGGACCTCCCCGAACCCGGCGATCGCCCAATCGGTGGACACCAGCAAGCTGCCTCGCGATCCCGCTTCTTCGCCCCTACTGGCGACGGCCGTCGAGCGGCATGCGCGGATTGTTCGGGCCATGCGATTCTCCCACTCCCTCGGCGATCCCTATACCCCCGAACAACGGGGGGGAGCTGACGGCCAGTCGCGCCGCGCTTGACGCCATGCGGCCACATGGCACGCATGATCTGGAGAGCGCGTTTTCGAGCGACCTGCAGATGATAGACGAAGCTGCAAAGGGGCGAACGGCGAATGCGATCCGGATCATGCAGCTTGAAGGGGAGATGCGCGGAAATCCCGAATTGCGGGCCGACGTCTTCGTCAAGCGCTGGCAGGCACTCGATCACCAGCGCCGGCTTTTGCTGCGCGACCATGAAAGCACCCGTGCTGGCAAAGTCGCGGATCGGATGATCGATATGGCAAAGGGCTTGGAGCGAGATCCGCAGGTGGAATCCATCCTGCGCAACCGCAAGGCGCAGCTCGGTCTTCCGGCCATGTCTGAGCGGAGCATTGGGCAAAGCCTTGCCGATATGGTTGGACGAGGGCGTAGCCGAGGAATCAGCATCGGGATGTGAAACTGGTCCGCTTTGGACTTGGAGGCATTGCAGTTCATGCGCGATCCCTGCGGTCGCGGTCGATGCGGTCGGCCTCTTTCTCGAGCGCGTCCTTGCGTTTCTTGATGACGCATTCGGCACCGATCGCGAAGGCTTCCCCGAACGCATTCGCTGCCGGCCCCAGCGCCAGGCCGTCGAGATCGGACTCCAGCAGATAAGGGTCGGCGAGGTCGACAACAGCCTGGAGCCGTGACCAGCGGCCGAGATGATCGACGTCCGGCATCTCGGCAAGCAGCGTCCCGGCATGGTCATGCGCCTCGCGCCGTCCCTGGGCGTGGAGCGCCGCATCGGCGATCTCGGGCACTGTGCTTGCCGCAAGGGTTGTCAGCGCCGCATCGACCGCAGTGCCCGGGATCCAGCCAAACAGCTCGGCCGCGGCGATACGCCGTTCGACCGAGCCATTGCTCGCCAAGGCTTCGAGGCGCTCAACGACGCTGGCCCGTTTGGCGTGCCGTCGCAGCGCACGGGCGATGATCAGCCGGGCACGCTCGCGTTGCTCGCCGAGAAAGGCCTCAACCAGATGATCGAGGCCGGCCTCGCCGCCCAGCACGAGGATCTGTCTCGCAACGCCGGCCGAGGGTGTGTGCTCGAAATGGCGTTCCGCAATGGCATAGGCCTCGTCGCGGTCGAACTGCGCGATCCGCTCGATCAGCAGCACGCTCGTCTCGGCGGAAATCCGTTGCGCGGTATAGGCGAGCTCGACCAGCTCCTCATTGCCGAGCGCGCGATTGTCATGCAACCGGACCGCGATCCGGCCGACCGGATACATGCCGTGACGGCGATCGAGAAACAGCGCGAGACGCCGCGTCGCGGAGCCGCCCGCCGGTTCATGCGCGCTGACCGCAAACGCGGCATTGAGCGAGGCATGGTCGAGCACAGGCGGTGCTTCAGCCTCGAAGATGGCGGTGACCACGCTCCGTGCCTCGGCATCCCCGGCGACGGCGAGATAGGGCAGCACCGCTTCGCGCGCCTTTGGGTCGGGCAGGATCAGCATGCGCCGCAACTGGGGCAGCGATCGCGGGCTATAGAGGCGTAGCGCATTGGCGATGCGCACGGCGGTCAGCGCCGAAGGATCGTCGTCCGGACAGCGCGCCAGCGTATCGGCGAGCAGCTCGGCGGCATCGTCCGGCGGTGCGAAGGGCAGCGCGCAGGCAGCGCCGATGCGGACCGTGCCTTCGGGGCTTGCAAGGTCGGCACGCATCCGTGCCTCGATGTCCGGAGACCAGGGACCGAGCGTTGCGCGGATGTCGAACGCATCGTCATAGGCGGCCTGGCTCACCATGATCAGGTCATAGAGCGGCGCGTCCATGCGGTGCACCGCGAGCGCCACCATCAGGTCGTAATTTTCGCGGCGATCACGTCCGGGCACATCGACCGCGGCGGCCAGTCCCGCGGCATGCGGCGATCCAGGCGGAAGGCGCAGTGCCGCTTCATAGCCATCCTCGCGCGCGAAGATCGTCGCCTGACCAATACCGGATGCGACAAGCTCGCCATAGCCCTCGCCGCCGATCGCGAGCAGCAGCCGTTCGAGATGCTCGCCGTCGCGGTCGACGCAAAGGCTGTTCCGGGCTTCGCGCCCGATCGCGTGATCGGTGAGCAGTCGCTCGAACCGACTGCCGCGCTGGCTTTCGAGAATGGCGAGCAGGTCAGGCCGCCGCGCCTCGGCGATGCAGCGGATCAGATGGCCTTCGCCGCGCTGCTGCCACGCCGTCCCGGCGACTTCGGCGAGGCGGGTCTCGAGCGCCGCGATAATCGCGATGAAACTCTCCGGATCGATTAGGTCGGGCTCGTGGTAATAGACGAGCGCGAGATCGCGCATCGCTTCCCAGTCGCTGCCATGTCGGGCGCGAAGCCGCGTCTGTCCCGCGGGTCCGCCGCTGCGCACCAGTCGCCGCACATTGTACCAGGCGCGGTGCAGCAGATCATAGGGAACGACATCGATCTGCGCGACCGCGCGCACGGGCGCCACGCCCAGCAATGCGTCGAACCGGCGGGTCGATTCGAGATATTCCTCATTCTCGGTCGCCTGTTCGAGCCGGCCGGCTTCCTCGGCATCCCCGAAATGCCCGATCGCGCTTGCAAGGATGCGGCGGCCCGCCGGAATGGCCGCGAACAGCCGGGCCTTGGTCCGCCGCCACACCGCCTCGGCCGGGCCATGGTCGATCTCCATCAGCTGCTCGAGCAGAAGCTCGGCGGCAAGGCGATCGTTGGTCCCGGCGATCCTCTGCTCGATCCACTCGGACTGGCCGGTCGCCGCGCGCTTGAGCGCCCGATAGCTGGTGCGGCTGCGCTCCGACAGGTCGTGGCGCAGATGCACGTCGGCGGCGTCGGGCAGCGCCGCCACCGCTTGCCGGCGTTCGAGATGGATCGACCAGATCCGGTCGATCGACGCCGGGACCGCGACCTTTCCGGCAATGACCAGCCCGGCACGGACCGCCTGCTCATCCTGCCCCTCGGATATAAGGCTCGTCACGATACTATCCGCGCAACCGGGGTGATCGGCCGCCACCGCGGCGATGGCCCTTGCGGCGTGCATTGCATTGGGCGAGTGATCGGTTTCGGGAATGCGCGCGATCAGTTCGAGCACCGGCACGATCCGCACACCGAGCCCTGCCAGCTGATCCTCGATGAAATGGCCGGCGTTGATGCGGTATTCGGGCGTCGCGACCACGCCGGTGATCAGGTCGCGCACGATGGCCGGGTCAAGGTCGCCGGCCGCCAGCCACAGCAGGTCGAGCAGGACATAGCCGAGCCTGTAGGCAAGGCCCAGCGCGATCGCGCCGGCGGTGTCGAACCGCATCAGCAGGGCAATGGTCGCAGCGGCGTCGCGGCGGCCGGCGCGCAGGTCGGCGACGAGCGCACGCGCCACCAGCCAGTTAAGCACGCGGTCGTGCGTCATCGCGACACCCGTCTCGCTTGCCCGCAACACGCCGGTCGCGATCAGCTGCTTGCGCGCCTGCTGGTCGAGACCATGAGCCAGCGCATCCTCGACCGGCCAGGGATAGCGCCCCTGCGGCTCGAGCAGACCGCGTGCCGCCCGTTCGAGCGCGACCACGGCGTCCTGCGCATCGGCCATGCCCCGGGTCTGGTAGGTGGCATGGTGCCAGAAGCCGTTGACCAGTTCATATTCGCCGGTCGGACGCCATTGCTGGTCGGCGACACGGCGATAGAGATCGGCGAAAATCGGCGTGCACAGCAGCTCGACGACATCGGCCGGCAGATCGCGCAGCGCCTTGCCATGGCTTTCCAGATAGCGCCGCAGCTGCGCGGTCGAAAAGCGCTCGACCCGCAGATCGGCGGGCGGGGACGGGCGGGCGGTCAGTTCCTCGGCAAGCTGAATCGGGACCGTCACCACCACACGGATGCCATAGCGCGCCCAATCGGCAGTGTGGATCGCCGCCAGCAGGGCGCGATCCTGGACATCGTCGATCCCGACCGTCAGCCATGCTCCGGTCGCATCGGCAAAGCGTGCGCCCAGCCGGCGCTGGAGTCCCGGCAGATCGAGCGTGCGGTCGAACCCCGACAGCCAGACCCGCTCGATAATCTGACCGCGCACGTCCTCGAGGCTCGCTGCATTGGTGACGAGCAACCCGAGCCGGCCCTCCGCGCCGCGCGCGGCAAGCAGGGCCGCAAGTCGCCAGCTTTTGCCGAGCCCGCTCTCGCCCGAGATCAGCAGGAGGTCGCGCCCGGCATGTCGCGGCGTCTCGCGCACATCGTGGCGCGCTTCATAACCAAGCGTCGCGAGATCGCGTTCGAGCCGTTCCTGCACCAGCTGCGGAAGCCGGCGGGCATGGAGCAGGCGCGACACCGGCAGCCCGGTGAGTTCGAGCAGACTTGCGGCGGTGATACTGCCGCCATGCTGGGCGAGGTCGGCCATGCGATTGAGCAGTTCGTGACGCCGGGCCGGCACATCCTCCTCGGCATCGACGATCTCGCCGAGAACCGCGTCGATCCGGGCGGTCAGGTACTGCTGGGTCAGTTCCCCTTCGATTTCCAGCCCGGCGAGCAACCGCCAGAAGCGCGCGGGGTCGGTCGCGCCCGCACGCTGCATCAGCGCCCGGAAATAGCCGCGCTCCGACATCCACGCGCCATATTTGAACGCCTTGCCCTGGTCATCGTCGAGCGCGGCCAGCGCATCGTCGGGCAGTTCGCGTTTGCGAAGCCGTGCGGCCAATTTCACGAGTTCGCCGCAGTTGAGCGATCCATCGGTGACGAGGCGGTAGCGCGTCGGCCGGTCCTCGACATCCCGCACCGCCTTCAGGAGATCGGGCAGTACCTCACCGGCAATCTCGCCTGCGGTCCAGGGCTTGCCGTTGGTCCGGATCTTGACCTGTTCGACCAGCCGCAGCGTCGGCGTCTCAGTGATCTGGTCACCGCCGCTCGGCGGCTCGAGCCGCATCGTCACCGCGACGAGCGCGGGGCCAGCCTGGCCGGTCCGGTCGATCACAACCGTCACGCCGCGTTCGAGCCCGACCAGCATTTGCAGGACCAGGCCCGTGACGCAGAACTGGCCGCCAGTCGGCGCGGTCATGGCGTGCGCCGCGGCGAATAAGGTTCGGGGCGTCCGCGCATCAGGACATCCAGCTCCAGGCTTCCTTGACCGCCGACGCGTCGCCAAGATCGATCAGCGCGGTGCGCTCGATCTCCACGGTTTCACCCAGCACGAAGGCCCGGGCTGGATGGTTCGCCGGCAGCCGGTCGGCGACCGCAGCGGCCCGATCGGGATCGCGCTCGTGGAGGCCGACACCGAGCAACGCGAGGAAGACCTTGCGATCGTCGCTCGCCGCCAGCGCATCGGCAACCTGGTCGATCAGCGCGCCGTCGCCGCGAAGGCCGAGCGTCACCGTGTGATAGCCGGCGATCGATGCCGGCAAGGTGAGCACCATCGACCGCGTGATCAGCGCGACGGTTTCGTCGTGCAGGCGATCGAACTCCGCGAACAGCGCATGGGCGGCTTTCCGTCCGACGGCGATGCGGTTGCCCTTGCGCGCCATCTCGGCGACCTCGGCCTGGCGCGCGGTATCGCCGTGCCGTACCGCGCAGGCGAGCAGCGCTCCCATCAATGCCAGATCCTCGGTCGTCCGCGCCAGCTGCGTCATCTCGGCCAGAAGCGCGTCGGGCACGGCCTCGAGCGCCGCGATCGCCGCGGCCGCGTCGCGCGCGATCGGGAAGTCGCCATCGTCATTGCCGCGTTGCGCCTCATAGGTCCATTGATCCCCCATCAGCTGCTGGAGCGCCGGGAGATGCGCCGCGTGCGGCTTGGCGGCGAGCTGGACCAGCAACGCCTTGCGGACCGGGCTCGCGCTGCGCGATGCACGCGACAGGATCAGCGGCGGCAGGGGGGCGGGCATGGGGTCGGCCAAGGCGGTCAGTGCCCGCGCCGCGACATGCGCGAAATGATGGTCGAGCGCCTGCTCGAGATCGTCGGTCAGGCCGTCTCTCGCGGCAAGGTCGATCGCCGCCAGCGCCGCGTCGTCGTCATCGCTTTCGGCGAGAACCCAGCGCAGGTCCTCGGTGGCATCGAGGTTGCCATGGCTGGCGAGCCGGACGCGGAGCGCCCGCATGTCCGCCTCGGGCGCCTCGATCGCCTGCAGCATAACAGCGGCCTCCGGCGTGATGACGGGCGGGCCGTCCTCCAGGATCGCGATTTCCGCCAGCGCGACTGCGCGATAGGGTTGGGGCAGGCCCGCGATGAGGGCATCATATACCGGGCGGCGCGCGGTGCCGGCGACGCCATACGCACAGGCGCGGTGGCCGAGATCGGAAGCAAGCCTGGCGAGCGGCTCAATCGCATTCGCATCGATCAATTTCGCAACGACGTCCGGGAAGCGCCCCGCGACGTGATCGACCGCGCAGTCCAACGCCGCCGCGCGAACCTCGGGATTGGCATGGCCCGCGACGAGACGCGCGATTAGCCGGTCTTCGAAGCGCCGGTCCCAGTGCCGTCCGAGCACCGGCCACAGATCGGCTTCGTCCTTGCCGCCGTCGCTCGACGCAAAAGCGGCCTCGACCTCGTCCATCGTCGGTGCATGCGCCGGCTCACGCAGGAGGGCCTGCAACCAGAATCGTCGGACCGTCTCGACATGGCGATGCCCGGCGAGCGGCGCGAAGCCGTGCGCGGCGCGGGTCGCCGTCACATAGGCGCCGAGATAGGTCTTCGCCGTCTCGCCATCGTCATTGTCGGCGAGATGCTCGGCATAGTCACCGCTCACCTCTTCGTTGATGATGAGCAGGTTGATCTCAGCGGCGCGGTCGAGGTCGGCCTGGCTCGGCTGAAGTGCGGCGACGGCTTCGTCGACCACGGTCTCGAAACCGGCAAGGTCGGTAATGGCGCCGGCGGCGATCACATCGTCGTTGCGGAAATAGCCATAATGCGCGCTGGTCCTGGCAGCATCGAGAAACGCCGGGGTGACATCGCCGACGACCGCGCCGATCGCCTGCGCGAAATCGTAGGTGAAGCCGGTGCTGTCGTTGGGCAGCAGCGTGCGAATGAACCGCTCGGCCAGCGCACGCACCGCCGGGTTGGCGCCCATGCGGGCAATCCACGCCGCATCGCGTTCCGGATCGCCCCAGTCCATCATCCCCGGGAAGGTCTGGTCGGGCCGATATTCGAGCCAGCGCGCCATCTCGGCAAGGTCGCTGCGCACCGAGCCGACCGCCGCGGCAAGCCGGAGCGCCTTTTCGAGATCCCGGCCCTCGCTCGCGAGCGCCGTTTCCACCCAGGCGTCGAGCCGGTCCTGGCTCGGACGATTGACGCTCGGCTCACCGCCGGGAATGCGGTCGGCGAACTGCACGATCGCCGCCGCCGTCTCGACGCCCCAGGTCCCGCCGGCCTCGGCGTCGCGCGCGATCAGCACGTCGATCAGGAGCCGCAATGTCCGCCGGACGACCTGCGGATGGCGCTTGAGAACCGTCTCGATACCGGCCTCGACCTTGCCATGATAATAGCCGAGCGATCCGTCCGGCCCCTGGCGTAGATTGCGCGCGGCGACGAACGCGTTGACGAAGGGGACGATCTTGCCTTCGAGCGCGGCCTCGCCATCGACCAGCGGATCGTCGATCGTCCGCAGGACATCGGCCGACAACCGGCCATGCGGCCGGATCAGCGCCCACAGGATCGTCGCCGCCCGCACATCCTCGCGGGCCTCGATCTGCTCGGCGACCGTGCGCTCGATCGAGCTCTTGTGCGCCCGCTCAATCGCGCCGGCCAGCGCGGCTGCCGGATTCTTCTCGATGTCGTCACGGTCGAGTCCGGGCAGCGCGTCGAAGAATTTGCGCACCTCGAGCGGCAGGCTCAGCTGCCGGACCACCGACGCTTCATGCTCATGGGCGAAGGCCTTCAGATCGGCAGGCAGGCCCGCCGACAGATTGCGGTAGAGCCGCTGGCGTTCGGCGCGGCCGTAATTTTCGGCATCGAGCGGCATGCGCCAGCGCTGGATGCTGTCGATCGCGCCGCTCGCCTCCGCGACGTCGATCCGGCTGGTCGCGACGAACAGCCGGTCATGCCGCGCGCCGATGAATTCGGGCTCGAGCTTGTCGTTCCACGGACGGCTGTTGGGCTCAAACCGGAACCGTCCCCAGGGATCCTCGATATCGTACAGAACGGGCGGCTGCGTCGTGTCGGCGCGCAATTCGTCGGGGCCGAGCGTGATGTGCACGCGCTTAAGATCGGGTATCGCGACCTTGCGCTCGAGCCACAGGGCCTCGCTCGCCGCCGTCTTGCCGCTGCCCGACTGGCCGATGATCATGATCGCGTGATTGGTCTCGAGCGCGCGCGTGAGGTCGCCCCAGTTGGTCGGCTCGACAAAGGCGTCGCGCTCGCCATCGCCGACCAGATAGCCTTCATGGTCGGCGATCACCCGCTCGACCTCCTCGCGCCGCCAGACCCCGCCTGCCTCGCTGCGCATCCGGCCCCAGGCCTGCGCGCGCAATGCCGTGAGGCAAGCTTCCCAGTGCGCACGCGGCACTCGGAACCGTTCCAGCAACAGCGTCTTGATGTCGGTGACGAGCCGCTCGTCATCCTGCGATCCGATGACCGCGACCCGTCCCGCGATATCGGTGCCCGCGCCCGCGATCGTCGCCGACACCGCATCCGCCGCGGGCCAACGGCCGGCCGTCCGGACGCCGATCTTGCGGACCGGACCGTTCAGCGCGGCGCTGGTCACGAGCAGATAACGCGCGGTGGGATCATCCTCGAGCCGCTTGGCGGCCGAGGCGCGGCGCTTGCCATGGGTGAGCAAGGCCTTGAACCCCGCCTCGGTCCAGGCATCGCCGGTCCGTCGCTTCGCCTGCACGATGAGGCGGTAGCCGTGCATCGGCACGGTATCGGCAACGGTGTTGGGCTCGACCTCCTCTAGGTCGGTCTCGATGTCCTCCTCGCTGACCGCTTCGAGCGTCATCTCGGCAGTCAGACGGGAAGCGACCATCAGGTCGAGCGCGAGCCAGACTGACACATCGACCTGATAGTCGAAGCCGCGAATCGCCCAGCTCCCCGCGCCGGACGCGCCCTCGTCGACTTGGGCAGCGGGCGGGGCAGGCGCCGCCATCGCTGGCGCGGCCGGAACAGGCGCGGCCGCCATGGGCTGAACGCCGGCATCCTCCGCGCCGGCGGTCGACGCCGTGGCGGACTCACCCGCACCCTGATCGTCAGCGCCGTTCAACGCGCCGCTCCAGCCGGGCGCAGCGCGAAGCGCGAGGCGTCCATGGCAGGCGCGGCGACGGGTGTGCGATAGCCGTAGGTTCGTTCAGCCGGCGCCATCAATGTTCCTTGTCGCGCGGCGGTAGCGGATCGGGGCGGCCGATCGTGTCCTTGCTGCGGATCTTGCCGTCGCGTCCCTTGATCGCCAAGTCGCCGCCGCCCGAATTGAGCAGATGCTGCTTGGCCGCGGCGGCTGCCGCGGCCTGGGTGTCGTGGACGAACCCGCGCTCGGCGCCGTTGCGCTTGTCGATCCATTTCTGATCGCTCGCCCGGCGAAACACCATCCGGTCATTGTCGGCCATGGTCAGTCTCCTCAGTTGTCGATGTCGATGTCGGATTCGACGACGGCGGTCTCGACGAACGCGCCGAGCTGGTCGCGCAGCTGGTTGTAGACATCGTCGCGCTCGTCAATGCCGCTCAGCGACAGGACGAACACCGCGTCGAGCGGCGGCACCTGGTCCGCGCTGGTATAGCCATAGACATAATGGTCGCGGGTATAGATGCGCGCATAGATCCGCAGCGTGTCGCCATCGACCCGGTGGCCGCGGGCCGAAAAGTCCTTGGCGTGGTTGCGCACCGTGCACCATTTATGATCGACCGCGCGGGCGATCGTCTCGGGCACCTTGTCGGTATCCATCGAGCCGAGCAGGTTCGAAAAGCCTTCGCCCTTGGGATATTGCACCGCGGTGTTGAGCCGCGCGCTGAAATAATTGGGGCCGGCGAATTCGTCGACCATCGGGTGCGGGTTGAGGATCGCGGTTAGCCGTCCCTTGCCGCGCAGCCGGCCGTCCTTGAGCAAAGCCGGCGGGATCGGCAATTCCCAATAATAGGAGGCCCGGTCCCTGAGCGACGCCTTCCACTGCAGCGTGACCGTGCCCGGCCGGCATTCCCAAGGCAGATAGGCGGCATCCGGCGTGCCGAACCCCTTGCCCGTATCGAAGCCATCGCCATCGGCATTATGGATGAGCAGCGCGCGGACCAGATCGGGGTCGGGCTCGCGGAGGCGATCCATCGTATGCGCGGCGAGCGGGGATGCGAGCGCGGTCGCGAAGCTCGAGCCCGAGATCACCGCACCGCCCAGCGCCCGGACATGTGAGAAATGCGAGATATCGGGCTTGAGCATGCCGCACGGGCCCGGCCCGGCAAGGCTGACGGTGCAGCTCGCCCCCGGCTTGCCTTCTTCGTCGTGCAGGCGCCCGCCGACTGTCAGCGCGGCCTCGCAATCGGCGGGGCGCTTGGCGCAGGCGGCCGGCACATTGCCGATCGAATTGACCAGGAGCACGCCGTGCTTGCGCGCCAGCATCGCCAACGCGTGCCCCAGATAGCTGACCGCGTCGGCATCGCAGGCCAGGTCCTGGTTGAACGACAGGTTCCAGACCTTGGTCTCGGGGTGCGCGGTCATCACCGCGTCGAGGTATTCGACCAGCTCTTCCTGGTCGGGGCTCGGATGGCTGCGCTTGGCGATCGCCGGCACCGTACCCACTCGGCAATGCAGCGGCGGCAGGACGAGATTGTTGTTCCACTCATGGCCCTGAACGACGAGCGAGGTGACGCGGTTGCCGTGCATCACTTCGGCCGCGGCGCCGTGCACCAGCGGCGGCGCGCGCCAGGCTTCGGCCGGGTAATAGGAGGAGGCATTGAGACCGCCATCGACGATGCCGACGATCGGCTGGCCGGACAGGTTGGTGGGGAGGGGGCGGTCCGGCTCGCGCCCCTCCCCGGGGTCGGCAACCGTGACGGGCAGGACCGGGTCGAGACGCATCACCGCGCCCGAGGCGGCAAGGCGATGCAAGGCTTCGGGGCTTTCAACGATCACCGTCGTGCGCGCGCGCTGGTGCAGACGATAATCGCGCATCGCGCGGCCGAGCCGGTCGGTGCCGCTGATCGCGCGGACCGCGCGGGCGAGCGCGGTATCGCCCGCACTCTCGGCGGCATCGGCGAGATCGAGCACCAGCTGCCGAGACGGCGGCAGGATCGTGCCCTCGCGAAGGCCGGCAAAGGCCTGCAGCAGATGCTCGACGGCGCCCCGGTCCCTGAGCGGCATCAGCGACACGAAGAAGGCGCGCCCGGTCGCCCGGCGCGGCGCCTGTGCCCACAGCGCCTCGATCGAACGGTCGCACAGCGCATCGGCCTCGGTGAAGAAGCGCACCGTCTCGACCCGCGAGATGTCGACCTGATCTCGCACCGTCCCGAAATTGGCGACCAAAGCGGCAAAGCGCGCGATCGCCGGCGCTTCCATCTCGACCAGATAGCCTTGCGCATAGGGCGCCACCAGCCGCGCGCCGTAAGCGGGCTGAAACAGGTCGCCCGGCGTCCAGGTGGGAGCCAGCGAATCCTCGAACATCGAGGCATAAACTACCGCGCGGTCGCCGAAGCGCGGCTGCTGGGCAAGCCCGCGCGCCATCGCCAGGATCTCGCCCGACAGCTTGGTGCGTTGCCGATCGAGCCGGTCGGTCTTGATGCCGGCGAGCGACTTGCCGCGGCCGGTGATCGATTCCGGACGCGGCTCCTTGATGAAGCGCAGCACCGGGTTGAGCAAAGGGCGCCGGTCGTCAGCCATCGTCGCCACCCTTCAGATAGCGGTGGACCATCTGCCGGCTGACCCCGAGGGTCTTCGCTATGTCGGTCTGGGCCATGTCGAGCTTGTCGAGCAGTAGTTGCGCCAGCAGTTTCTTCTCGTCGGCGGTGAGCGGGCGATTGTCAGGGAGCTTGGGCACGCCATTGGCGCTCGACGCGATGGCAAGCAGGATATGCGGCAGGCTCAGCTCCTGGCGGCCGATGACCGAGCGGCGCCGGGCGGCATGCGCGAAATTCTCGATGTCGGCCCCGGTCATCGCTTCGGTCAGGCGCGCCAGAACCGTGCTGGCATCGCCGTCGTCGCCGTCCTGATAGAGGAAATGCTTCCACATCGACGTGCGCACCTGGGCATCGGGGACGAGCAGCTCGGCCTTGTAGGGGAAGCGCCGCCAGATCGCCGGATCGAGCAGATGCGGATGGTTGGTCGCACCGATCACGATCACTTCATCGGCCAGAGAATCAAGGCCTTGCAGCACGGTGTTCACGACGCGCTTGAGTTCTCCCAGCTCGTGGCGGTCGTCGCGCAGCTTGGCGATCGCGTCCATCTCGTCGAGGAACAGCACCGCCTGCTTGGTCGGGATGAAGTCGAACATGCCGCGGATGTTCTTTGAGGTCTCGCCGAGCCGGGAGGAGATGACCGAGTCGAGCCGCACGACATAGAAGGGGCGGCCGAGCCGCGCGGCGATATGGCCCGCCAGCAGCGACTTGCCGGTGCCCGGCGGACCGTAGAGCAGGATGCCGAGCCGGGCGGAAATGCCGTTCTCGGCGAGCAGCGCAATATTGTCGGCATCCTCGACGAACTGCTCGATAACCTGGCCGGCATCGGTATTAAGAAACAAGGGCGAGGTCGGCCACTGGGCTTCCTCGACCAACGGCAGGCGCGAGCCCGCATCGCGCGGGATCGCCTCGACATAGCCCGACGCCTGGAGCGGCACGCCGCGCTTGCGCAGCATGGATTCAAGCGCCTTGGCGGTATCGGCATCGCCCACCCCGGCGAGATCGCGCGCGAGCCGGCCGCCGATTCGGCGTACATTGGTGTAATCGGCGCCCAGCGCCGCTTCGAAAAGCTTGAGGATCAAGGGTGTGTCAACTTCCATGCGCGCCTCTGTAACGCACGATGGAGAAATATGTCAACTCAAAACGAGAAAGTGTAAACCTTGACTGTCGCGGCCGCTTTGGATCTTGCCGTCACCGGGCGGTCCTAGCACAGCCACGCGAGACGCGCAGCGTTATCCGCAGGTCCGCTTAAGATCGTTGCCCGGGCCGGTGCGTCGGCCGGCGAATGGCTGGCCGATCGCGGTTGCGCAACCTGCGAGGAACCTGGCGGCACGCCGCCTGCTAAATAGATGCATGACGAGAACAATCTTCCCGCCCGACGCCGAGTCCCGGGCCCAACTCGACGCGCTTGCCGCGCATGCGCTGATGCCGTCCTAGGTCGACCTCCGTAGCAGGCCGTTGCCTGCATGATGCGATCCATCATCAGGTCGGGCAAGGCTGCTCCGGAACGTCAGGACGAGTGAGGTACGTGCTCCCAACGACGATCTGAACGAATGTTCGTTGTCAGGGAGTGCGAGCGCCGTTCCGAATGACCAGAACTGGGTCTTCTGGTGCAGCTACGATCTGAACGAAGGTCCGCTATTTCAGCTGGGTCCGCCCGAAACCTGCCTGTCGCCTAAGGCCCAGTAGCAGCCGTGCGCCGGACTGCCGAGGCCTCGGATTGGGGGGGGGCGGGCGCTTCCAGGCTGTCCTGAGATCATCAGAGACAAAAAATGATCGCGGCGGCTTGTTACCTACGGCGTTACCTAGGCGCTCAACACCTTCGATGTCACTCGATCGAGATGCAAGTAAGAGGTTGAAAGTATTGAAAAAATGGTGGACGCACTTGGGCTCGAACCAAGGACCCGCTGATTAAGAGTCAGCTGCTCTACCAACTGAGCTATGCGTCCACGCTCGCTTATCGACCGAAGCCGTTTTCCGCGAGAAATTTTGGTGGACGCACTTGGGCTCGAACCAAGGACCCGCTGATTAAGAGTCAGCTGCTCTACCAACTGAGCTATGCGTCCACTTGCTTTCGGCTAGCCCCGCTTGGGGTATCGCCTTGGCGTGGGCGGGCTGGTAGCAGTCGTGTCGGACTTTGCAAACAGTAAATCGCGTCACGCTGCAATTTTTTGACATCAGGCGCTTTTGGGGTCGTTTTTTGACTCTGTTTTCAGCCCCAATTTCCCGGTCGGCTTCGCCGTCGACCGGACCGTTCGATCGCCATGATGATCCCGACGCACAGCATGACCGTCAGCATCGACGATCCGCCATAGGACATGAAGGGCAGGGGAATGCCCACCACGGGCGCCAGACCCATCACCATCATCAGATTGATCGCGACATAGAAGAAGATGGTGGTGGTGAGGCCAGCCGCCACCAGCCGCGCATATTTGTCCTGCGCCCGCATCGACACGCCGATCCCCCAGCGAAACAGCAGCATGAAGGCGCCGATCAGCAACACCCCGCCCAGCAGTCCCCATTCTTCGGCCATGGTGGCGAAGACGAAGTCGGTATGGCCTTCGGGCAGATAGTCCAGATGGCTCTGCGTGCCCTTGAGGAACCCCTTGCCGAAGATGCCGCCCGATCCGATCGCGATCTTCGACTGGCTGATATGATAGCCTGCGCCCAACGGGTCGCTTTCCGGGTCCATGAAAATCAGCACACGGTTCTTCTGGTAATCGTGAAGGAAGCTGAAAGCGATCGGCACGATGGCGGCAAGCGTCAGCCCCGAACCGACGAACAGACGTAGCGGCAAGCCCGCCAGGAACATCACCGTCACCCCGCCCGCCGCGATCATGGTGGCGGTGCCCAGGTCCGGTTGAACCAGCACCAATGCCCATGGCACGCCGATCAGCACCAGTGCTGGCCAGATCGCGTTCCACCGCCTGATTTCTCCGACCGGCAACAGCGCGTAGAAGCGAGCGACCGCCAGCACGATGATCGGCTTCATGAATTCGGATGGCTGGAGCTGCATGAAACCCAGATTGATCCAGCGCTGGCTGCCGCCTGCGACGCCGCCGATCAGCTCGACCAGAAACAGCGCGACCAGCACCACGCCATAGGCGGGCAGGGCAAAGCGAGCGAACAGCTCCAGTGGGATGCGGCTCAGCACCACAGCCATGCAGGAGAAGATGATGAAGCGAACGCCTTGGTTGACGGCCCATGGCGTGATGCTGCCGCCCGCCGAGCTATAAAGGACCAGCGTGCCGAAACCGGCGATGGCCAGCAGGATGCCCAGCACCCGCCAGGGGAAGTGGGTGAGTGGTTCCGGGACGATGCTCATCGTGTGCCAGCCTCCGGGCTGGGGGGCGGGGTATCGTCATCCGGTGCAGGGGCAGGTGTCGAAGGCGGCGTCGGCGAGGCTGCACTGGCGGGCGCCTCGGTCGCATTGGCGGCGTTGTCCGCTGGCGGCGGCACCTGTCCCTTCTCGATCGCCTTGGCGAGCCGGTACGCCGCCATCTTCCGCGCCATGCGCTCGGCGGGTGGCCCGCCCCAATCCTTCTCCAGCGACTCCAGCTTCTCCATCGCCTTGGCCTGATCGAACAGATAGGTCATAGTGTCCGCCGCGATCATCGGCGCGTCCTCGATCCGGCTGACGTGTCCGCCATGCTCGATGATGCAGGCGATGGCGTAGCGCGGATTGTCGAACGGGGCAAAACCCTGAAACAGCGCGTGATCGCGCAGTTTGAAGGGCAGGGAGGCATTGCTGCGCACGCCGCCACCACGTTCGGCCATGGTGATGCGGCGGACCTGCGCGGTACCGGTCTTGCCCGCCATCATCACGCCGGGCAGGTTGATCCGCGCCGCGCCGCCGGTGCCGCCGCCGTTGACGACCGCGCTCATCGCATCGCGGATCGTCACCAGATGTTCTTCATTCACGCCCACGGGTTCCGGGGCGGGTCGCCGTGCCCCGAACAGGAAATTGGGCATGAGTTGCCGTCCTGTGGCAAGCCGCGCCGCCATCACCGCCATCTGCAACGGATTGATCAGCATATAGCCCTGGCCGATGGTCGCGTTGACCGTGTCGTAAACCTGCCATTTCTGCTGATATTTCTTCAGCTTCCAGGCCGGGTCGGGGACGGTGCCAAAGCTCTGGCTGGGGAAGGGCAAGGCGAATTTCTGTCCCATGCCCACGCGCCGCGCCATGCTGGCAATGCGGTCCATGCCGATCCGCTGGGCCATCTGGTAAAAATAAATGTCGCAACTCTGCGCGATCGCGCCGCGCATGTTGAGCGAACCATGCCCGCGTTTCTTGTGGCAGTGGAACAGAGTGTTGCCGACCCGGATCGCACCGGGGCAGTTCACCGTTTCCATTGGAGAGATCCCCGCCTCCAGCAGCGCCAGCGCCACCATGGGCTTCACGGTCGATCCGGGGGGGTAAAGGCCCTGCAGCGTCTTGTTGCGCAGCGGAACATGGTCGTCCTTCGACAGCATGTCCCATTCCAGATGGCTGATGCCATCGGAAAAACTATTGGGATCGAAGCTGGGCATGGACGCCATCGCCAGCACATCGCCGTTATGGCAGTCGATCACGACGACCGATCCGCTTTGCGTCGCCAGCCGCCGTCCGGCATATTCCTGAAGACCGGCATCGATGGTCAGCTTCATCGCCTGCCCTGGTGTATCGGGGCGGGTGGTCAGTTCGCGCACGATCTTGCCGCGGGCCGTCACCTCGACCCGTTTCGCGCCGGGCTTGCCGGTCAACTCATTGTCGAAGGCGCGCTCCAGCCCGTCCTTGCCGACCTTGAACCCCGGCGTGATCAGCAACGGGTTCTTGCGTTCTTCATATTCCTTGGCCGAGGCCGCCCCAACATAGCCCAGCAGATGGCCGACCGTCGCGCCTGCGGGATAGTTGCGCGAAAAACCCTGGCTGGGCGAAACGCCGGGCAGATCGGGCAGGCGGACGCTGACGGCGGCATATTGGTCGTAGGTCAGCTTTTCCGCGACCTGAA